>UMEF01029690.1_pt1 | contig 12746 bp, 10 predicted proteins | sample 1964671 | NCBI WGS metagenome assembly UMEF01 (sample SAMEA4836012, study PRJEB28245) | human gut metagenome | biome: gut microbiome; material: fecal sample | place: Denmark | collected 2008 | reverse complement strand
CCACAGTCTGGATATATTCTGCCGTATCTTTTACATAATCGATCACTCTCTGATCCGGGTTCATATATGACAGATCAATTTCATTTTCATCCTCATTTTTTTCTGAGGCTATTTCCTGCGCATAATATCCCATTTTCACAGTCTGTCCGATAATGACCTGTCCGGAGTCCTGCGGAATAATACCTGCAATAATTTTCATCAGAGTAGACTTGCCACAACCGTTTGGTCCGATAAATCCAACTCTGTCTCCCTTCAAAAAGATATAAGAAAAATCCTCGATCAGTTTTCTGTCTCCATAAGCCTTGCAGATATTTTCCAGCTCCACGGTCGTTTTTCCCATTCTTGTAGAAATAGAACTTAATTCCATCTGTGAATCCTGCGCCGGATTTTCACGATCTCTCAGCTCTTCATAACGCTGGATGCGTGCTTTCTGTTTTGTAGAACGTGCCCTTGCTCCCCTTTGTATCCATTCCAGTTCCACACGCAGGATCGACTGACGTTTTCGTTCACTGGCTGTTTCCATTTCCTGACGCTGGGTTTTTAGTTCCAGATACCCGGAGTAATTCGCCTGATAACTGTAAATTTTTCCTTTATCAATCTCCACGATCCGGTTACACACACTGTCTAAGAAATACCTGTCATGTGTTACCATGATAAGCGCACCTCTCCATTTTTTCAGATAATCCTCCAGCCAGTCTGCCATATCATTATCTAAATGGTTCGTAGGCTCATCTAACAGAAGAATATCTGCCGGGGAAAGAAGTACCGATATCAATGCCAGACGCTTTCTTTGTCCACCGGATAATTGTCCCGCAGGCTGCATAAAATCTTTAATGCCAAGCCGCATCATCATTGCCTTGGCATCACTTTCAACAGACCAGCGGTTTTCATCCGTTACATTTCCTTCCAGCACACATTCCAGACTGCTTTTTTCCGGTTCGAATTCCGGATGCTGCGGCAGATAACGCATGACCACATGGTTAGCCGTCGTGACGGTTCCCTCGTCTGTCTCCTCTTCCCCCATGATCATCCGTAGAAGTGTTGTCTTTCCGGTTCCATTGACGCCAATGATACCGACTTTCTCCCCATCCTGCAGCGAAAATGACGCGCCATCAAATAACTTTCTTTCGGTATAGACCTTTGTCAGATTCTCTATATTAATCAGATTCATGTATTTCCTCTTTCACTTTATTTTATAGCTCATGATACACCATATAAATTTAATATAACTTCAATCCACTGCGTACCGGCTCACTCGTCAGATCCACACCCAGTTTTTTGAAGATCTTAATATCCACCTCGGAAAGCATGACCGACGTATGCACCTGACAGCCACGGAGTGCAGGGATCTGCTCAATGGCGCATTTCGCATTTTCATTGGACACTGCTGCAAGAGATAACGCAATCAGAACCTCGTCCGTATGAAGTCTTGGATTCTTTCCTCCTAAGAAACGTACTTTCAGATCCTGAATCGGCTCAATTGCCTCCGGGCGGATCAGCTTTTCATCATGTGCAATTCCGGCTAAATATTTTAAAGCATTTAAAAGCAATGCCGCTGATGCTCCAAGGAAATCAGACGTTTTTGATGTAATGATCGTTCCATCCGAAAGTTCGATCGCTGCGGTCGGAACACCTGATTCCTCCGCACGTTTCTTTGCGGCAACGGTAACTTTTCTGTCGTCTGTTGTAATCTTCGCCTGTTTCATTAGAAGCTCGATCTTGTAAACTTCATTTTCGGTCGCTTCTTCTCTTACCAGCTTATTCACTGCGGTGTAATAACGTCTGATAATTTCCATTTTAGATGCCACGCAGCAGGCTTCATCATCGATGATGCAGTTTCCTGCCATATTTACTCCCATATCAGTCGGCGATTTGTAATAGGTATTTTCACCGTAAATCCCCTCAAAAATTGCATTTAAAACAGGGAATATTTCTATATCACGATTGTAGTTTACCGTTGTCTTTCCATATGCCTCCAGATGGAACGGGTCAATCATATTCACATCATTTAAGTCTGCTGTTGCAGCCTCATATGCAAGATTCACCGGGTGCTTCAACGGAAGATTCCAGATTGGGAATGTCTCGAACTTCGCATAGCCGGCTTTGGTTCCGCGAATGTTTTCATGATAAAGCTGTGAAAGACAGGTTGCCATTTTTCCGCTTCCCGGTCCGGGCGCAGTAATCACAACAAGCGGTCTTGTCGTTTCAATATAATCATTTTTTCCAAAACCATTCTCGCTGACGATCAATGGAATATTCGAAGGATACCCCTCAATTTTATAATGCTGGTATACTTTGATTCCACGTTTTTCCAGCTTTTCCCGAAACTGCACTGCACCATTTTGTCCGGCAAACTGTGTGATAACCACACTTCCAACATAAAGTCCTTTTTTCTCAAACTCTCCGATCAGACGGACAACATCCACATCATAAGTAATGCCAAGGTCTCCACGCACCTTGTTTTTCTCAATATCTGCAGCACTGATCACAATTACGATTTCCGCAACATCCGAAAGCTGCATCAGCATCTGAAGTTTACTGTCCGGTGCAAATCCCGGCAATACCCTAGACGCATGGTAGTCATCAAATAATTTTCCGCCAAATTCCAGATACAGCTTATCACCGAACTGGCTGATGCGTTCTTTGATATGCTCCGACTGAATTTTTAAATATTTGTCATTATCAAATCCTATTCTCATCTTAATCCCCATTCTTGCGTGTGAAAAATCTTATTTTTCACACGCACTATCCTCTTATGTTTTATTTCTCTCTCAGACACGGAATATATTATACTATATAATCCAGTCAAAATACACGTTTTCTTTTTCCTTTGTTCATTATAAAAAGCTGCCTAATGATATTATCACTATCATTGGCAGCTTTTCTCCTACACATTCATTTTCACTTTATACCTGTCTCTCTTATTTGACCACAACTTTTATTTTTTGTGCACATCCGTTTGTTGCATATACATATATAGAACAGGATCCTTTTCCTTTCGCGGTGATCTTACCATTTTTAGATACCACTGCCACTTTACTGTCTGATGTAGCATATCGGAATTCCGATATATGATTAATGATCGGACGTTTCTTATTCTTCTTGACAATCGAAGCTTTTACGACAGCTTTTTCCCTTTTGCCAATACATAAGAAGTCTTTTTCAGTTTAATGCTTTTTGCATCTGTTACTGATTTATTCTTCTTTCCTGCTGCATGTATCGTGATCGATTTCGCAACTGTTACTTTTTTGCCATCAACCATCTTATATGCAAGAACATGACATTTTATATTTTTTTTCTGATTGATTCCTTTCTTTTTCAATTTGCTGATCTCAACAGATAAACTATCCGCTGCCTTTACGGACTTTACAACCTTTTCCTTATCTTTTCCGCAGTATGCCATATAAACATCATAACCATCTGCATCTTTAACTTTTCCCCAAGTTACCTTGACCGTCTTTCCTGCTTTCACATTAAATTTCGAATTTAATGCTGCGTCTTTTGCCTCTGTCCTTTTTACTTTTACCGGTTCACTTTCCGTATTCTTTTTATCTGCTGCCTCAGCTTCTCTTTTTCTTGTTTCACTTACATATTTGCAGACACTACAGGTATATCTTTCCGCACCTGCTGTTCCATAAACATGAGCTGCTTCATCTTTTTTTTCTGTGGTGTGTTCACACGTGGCAGCATGCCAATGGGACGTATCATTGCTGCTCCACTCATCCCTAAATGTGTGCCTGTGTTCTACCCATTTTGCATAAAGAGTCGTGTCGGCAGTAAGTGCCTGTCCCGGCCGCGCAATCGCCGTAAAATCTGCATCTGTATACCAGCCGGCAAAATCATATCCATCTTTCGTCGCAGCTGGCAGCGGATCAGGCAGGTTCGTCTGATTTCCCTCTGCTATCTGACTGCCACCGTTTGTATTATAGGTAATCGTGTATTTAATGTTAGCATTTTCTACGATCGTATATGGCGTATTTTTTAACAATGGGCCGGAGCTGTCAAGATTAAAATACCAGTTAAACTCGCTATATCCCACCTTATCCGGATGATCCTTATGGGCTTCCGTAGCCACCACCTCAGAGCGTTTCGTGTCTCCGGTACCGTAATCCGTGCCCGTCGTAATCCATATCATATTGCACTTTTTACAAACCACAATCTGTCTGTCTACCGTTAACTGAACCCCCCTGTAAACTACATCTCCAGCTTTCAATTCGGCAGGATCAATCGTTCCCGTTGTATATTGTGCTGCATGTACCTGTGTCGTTCCCATTGCAGCAAGCATCAAAAATGCCATCATCATTGATACAACTACATTTATGTACCTGCTTCTGTGTAACTTATTCATCCTTTGCATCTCCTTTTCTGCTAATTTTCTACCAGATAATCCCGTTTTTCAAATCCGAGCATATGTGCAAGTACACTGGTTGGGAAAATGTGAAGCTCTCTGTTTAATTTTGTCACCGAATCATTATAAATCAGTCGGCTGGTCTGCACCATTTTTTCATAACACTCTACCGCGTCCATACATTTGATGTATTCATTTTCATCAGTCGAACCCGGATATTCTTCTAAAACCGTCTGTGTCCGGAAAAGCACCTCGTTTATCACACCTTCCTGGCGCAAAACCTCCTCCGGTGTGGAAGTTTCCATAATGATACACCGTTTTTCATTTACTTCATCTGTAAGTGTCTGTGCCTCGTATCCTGCATATTTTTTTGTAAAATCAAGCAGGGAAAGTAACGCATCAAACCGTGACGAAAGCTGCACTCCGATCTGATTCATGGAATGATTGATATTTTCATCCATGATCGCTAATTTTTTCCGTACAGAAACAATCCATATGGCAAGCAAAATCACAAGCAAACAAACAATTACAGAGATTTCCATTCAAATACTCCTTTACTGTACAAAATATACCGCATTGTATCCGGAAGTATCGGACAATGCTACCATTGTCAGTCCGTCAAAATCTGCAAACACGCAGGCGTATACCAGATCTGTGCCGTTATTGTCAAATGTTAAACGCACACCTTCATCCTCATAATGATATTCACAGACACCGTCTAACGTTCCACCTCCCTGTACCATCTGTACAGTGGAACCATCATCGCTAAACACGATCTCCAATTTTCCGCCATACTGCTCTAATGCAGCATCATAATCGTCCTGTGTCATTTGCACACCGCCAATGTTACCCCCACAGAAACTCCAGGTTGTTCCTGCTAAGTCCGGCATCTCTAAAATCGGCACATCAAGCAGGCAGAATAAGTCTTCGGTAGAATCTGTTTCCACATCTTCGCTTTGTGCATCTGCTGCCTCTGTGTCCACAACAATATCTGCTGCATCGTTCTCTGCCGCATCGTTCTCCACATCAGTGCCAGTATCTGCCACATCTACATCTGCCTCTGCGTTTGTCACTGTGCCATCAGCAGTCTCCTCGGTATTCCCGCAGGCGGTAAAAGAGAATGCCAGCATTGAACTCAACATAATTGCTAAAATTTTTCTTTTCATAATCTTTCTCTCCTTTGTCATTTGTTTTTCATTTCTCTCTGTTGACATTAATGTACCGTATTTTGTGCTGCAGTGGATTAACTTGTTCTGAATCGACTATAATGTGCACTCAATCGACACCCTTTTATTTTTCATCTGTAGTTTCGTTATTTCTTTTAAAGTGCAGCAAAAAGCTGCACCCTATAAAGAAACGCGTAAAATAAATTTATTATCTTCTACCAGAAAGCTGTACATACCGCCATACCGGTCAACAATTGCACAAATACTGCGTACGCCGATTCCATGCCCCGGCCGGTCGGTAACCGGAACACCGTTTTCAAATACTACTTCTTTTCTGCATGGATTCGTGACCTGAAAAAAGAACCTCCCGTTCTTCTCATACGCTAAAATATCTATCGTTCCCTTCTGCTCCTGTGCGGTACACGCATGGAGTGCATTTTCTAACGCATTTGATAAAAGCACACACAAATCTGTCTCCGAAACCGGAAGAATATATGGCACCACCGCTTTTATGTTCATTGTGGCACCAGCACTTTCCGCCCTTCCTGCAAAAGAGGAAAAAATAAGATTGACCGTCTCATTCTCACAGTAATTTTTTACCCTGCCTGCCTCAATCTGCACACATACTTCATGAATGTAGCCTTCTGCCTGTTCAATTTTTCCATTCTCGATACATGATAACAGATGCTGCATATGATGTCTTAAATCATGCCGGTAGATACTGGCATCTTTCTGCGACTCCCTCAAAGCCTCAATCTCGCGGACCGCCTGGGAAATCTGCAGATTCAGACAGCTCTGCATCTGCTCAAGTTCATTTTTCTTCCGCTCCTCCTCCGAAGTACGAAGCACAAACACCAGATAAGCAATACAGCAGACGAACGGCATAAATTCCACTGCCGCCGGTATGCCTTCTGAAAGTAAATCCGTATAAACTCTCGTCAGGTAATCAAAGCCGTAGCCCAATGCCGGAATCAACCCGAACTGAAGCTGTATTGACACGGGATAATTTGATATTGCCCGCACCGAGGGTGCCACAAAACGCAGTAAAAGAAATAATAACGGCAGCGTAGCAATCAGTTCCGTCACATTTTGCACCGTTTCACTGTTCACAAACACAGCCATTATAAAAAGTGCCCCCCACCTGCGAAGCTGACAGCAGAGATAAGCGGTCAGCACGGAAATCACTGTCCACAGACGTTTTTTCGTTAAAATGTAAAGGGCAATACACATCGGGACATGTGTGATCACAGGATAAAGATAACGGATCGTCGCTGCCCCGGCCAACAGATACATCACGCCCTGTATGGCAAGCAGCACAAAAATACTTCCAACAAGAAATTCCCGTTTTTCTTTCGTCCAGTGAATATCACAAAAAGCCCCGGACAAAACCATGCCGAATATCCCGACTGCTGCACCATTTGTTACATAAAGAAGATTCATGATAAAAATACCTGCTTTCTGTTAAACGCATACTCGAGATATTTATTCTTTATCTCCGAGCATTTCCCATGCGGGATTGGTATTTCTGCAAGACTTATCAGTTTAATTGCACGGTAAGAAATATTCTGTATATAATCCATATTTACCAGAAATGACCGATGTGGCCGTAAAAAATTGCCATAAGGCTTTAACTGCAAAAATAAATCGTCTAAACTGCCAACACTCTCAAATACTTTTCCATTTCCGAGATGAAAAAAGAGCGTCCGTCCTATCACTTCACAATATTCTAACTTTTCAAGGTCAATTCTTGTAATTCCTTCTTTGCTCCGCAGAATCAGACTGTTTTCCTGTGTCTTTGTGCACTCTGCAAGCACGGAATCCATCAGCCGGAAAAAGCTTTCCTCCCAGACTGGCTTTAACTGATAAAAATATGCCCCGACCGTATAAGACTGTACTGCAAACTCCGGAGATGAGGTAAGAAAAATAATTTTCATATTATTATCATACTGTCTGATTTCTTTTGCAGTCTCAATTCCGTTTTCCCCCGGCATTAAAATGTCCAAAAATAAAATATCGAAAGAAAACCCTTTCTCAATCGCGGCCAGTAACTCTAAGGGACTCTGAAATACCGTACAGGTAAGGTCTTCGTCTCTTTCTTTTTTATATTTGTCCAATAAGATACCAAGTTCTTTTAATATCTCTAAATCATCATCACAAAATGCTATTTTCAGCATAAACTTTCCATCAACTCTTTCCATATTCCTCTTTGGCAAAATGCATTCTTCTGATATAGCGCAGACACTCCGTCTCCGGCATCGGTTTCCCGTAATAATATCCCTGGATCATATCCACACCAAGCGCCTCTAAGGCATCACTCTGTTCTTTCTTTTCCACGCCCTCCATGATCAGTGGGAGACCGAGTTTTTGTATCGTCTTTATTTCATTTTCAATCACGATTTTTGCAGTTGGATTTTCAAAATAGGACCAGGTCATGTTTTTATCAATCTTAATTTCCCGAAATGGAAAACGGATCAGATAAGAACAGTTCGAATTGCCGCTTCCATAGTCATCCATCGCAAACCCCATGCCAATTTTGCCAAACTCCTGCATGTGCCATAACATCAGCTTTGGTGCCTCAACAGCTGTCCGCTCCGTCAGTTCCAGCGTGATCATATGTGCCGGCACATAATAACGCTCTAACACTGGCAGTATGCTTTCTTTCAGATTCCGGTTCAGACACTGCGCTGCAGCAATGTTCACATGGATCGTCCGTATTCCAAGTGATGGGTTCGGAAGCACATGTTTTGCCAGAAAACGACAGCACTCTTCAAGTACGATCTCACTGATCTGTGTGATCGTTCCGTTTTGCTCCGCCAACGGAATAAACTCATCCGGTGGAATGGCTCCAAGTTTTTCATCCTTCAGACGCACCAGCGCCTCTAATGATACAACACATTTTTCTTTCAGGGAATAGATCGGCTGATAATATACTTCAAATCTGTTTTCCGTAATTGCACGATCCACCGCCTGCTCTACCTTATTTCTGCGGTAATAGTCTTTTTTTACGGCTTCATCCACCTCAAAAAAGACCTGTTTCCCTGAATTTTGTGCCGCTTCCAGCAAATATCCATACAGTGCCCTGTACTCTGCCAGAGAACAAAAATCTCTCGGATAATGCAGGGTGATCATGACCTCGTTTAAAGAAATCGAATTGCCAGACACATGAAAATCCTGTTCAAATCTTTTTTTGATCTGCCCCTTTATGTGTTCTTCTTTTCCCTCATCCAGCAGGATGGTAAATGTATCCTCCGCATTGCGAAACACACAGAACTTTCCACACAGTGCGGTAAGATAATGTCCCACTTCGGCAAGCAGCCGCCTGCTGTTTTCATATCCTAAAAGCATTTCGATATGATGCATCTGTCTGATATGTACCACAAGAAATACTTTTTTTCCGGATTGCTCCGTTACATTTTTCATCTGGATCAGAAATGCCTGCTCATCACTGGTTCCGGTTTCACTGTCAATATAAGCAGACGGATTCTGCATTGCCATATAGATCATCAGAATAAACAGCATATTTGCCGCACTGGTAAGCAGCATTTCTTTTCTCTCATACTGAAGCACCACCATAAGAACTGCCACAATACTGTATAAGATAACGATTACCTTGATCCGCGTCTCAATACGCGCTCTCCCCAAAAATATAAGAAGCAGGTTCATAAAAAAATAGTATCCAATATACACATAGCCAAACCATGCAAAATTTCCCTGATAATAGCTGCCATCTTTAAAATAAAAGAAAAAGCCCATCCACGGCGTCGCTAAAAGCATGATCTCGAAAAAGAAAAACGGGACTTTTCCCATGTATTTTATCATTCGACCTGCTACTCCGGAAAAGCTGCATACCTCTTCCATATAGCGGAACATCAGATAAGAAGCCGCTCCCTCTAACGCAAAAAAAGCAAACGTAAACAATTCGTTCCAGATTAATGGAACGATTGCTGCATTTGCCAGTCCAATACATGATAAAATATTTGCGATACACTCGCCAAGACACACCCCAAGCAGTCTGCCAAATACTTTTGACTTAACCGTTGGAAACTGTCTGATCAACAGGAAATGACCGCTGATAACCACAAAAATGACGAGCGACATAATCTCGAAGTCATAATTATACTGCACCCGTCTGCTCCTCCTGTGCTTCTTTCGCCTGTATAATTGCTTCATTTAGCTGGAGCATCTTTGCATCCAGCATAGAAACAATATCGGAACATTCTCTTAGATCCCTGCTGATATAGCCGGGTGCATTTCCCTCAAATTTGTAATAGATCTTATGCTCTAAGCTTGCCCAAAAATCCATCGCCATCGTCCGGATCTGTATCTCCACCTTGGTATCGATCACGCGGTCCGATAAAAATATCGGAACAGTCACAAGCATATGATAACTTTTATAACCGCTCTCCTTTGGATTTTTAATATAATCCTTGATGGAAATAACGGTCAGATCATTCTGTTTTCCAATCATCTCTGCAAGCTTATAAATATCAGAAGTAAAAGAGCAGACAATACGGATACCTGCAATGTCATTGACATAATTGACCATGTTATCGATCGATGACTCATATCCGTAACGCTTTAACTTTTTCACAATACTCTCAGGCGTCTTGATCCTTGACTTGATATATTCTATTGGGTTGTACTGATGTACCTGCTGAAACTCATCGTTTAAGATTTCAACTTTTGTGCGTACTTCCTTCAATGCGGAATTATATAAAAAAATAATCGTATTCCAACTGTCAACGCCCTCACTTAAGGTGAATGGCTTTTCCATAAAAATCCTCCTTGTTTTGCGGAGTAAAATGCAATTTCATGCATATTATTCCTGTAATGACTACTGTTTACAGTATACCATACTTTCCTCATTATGGTGGATTTATTTCTAAACTTTTATGGATTTATAAGTCCAGCCTCATATCGCCTTCTTTGATCCAGCCGATCTTACGGAATAACACACTAAAAAGCCATGATAAAACGCCCGGCAGAAGAAAGCTTACGAAAACCAGTCCGATCCAGTCCATCGGTGTAATGGCAGCTTTGCTTCCCGCTTCAATATCTGCGATCCATCCGGTATAGACACCAATCTGTCCGACCAGTCCACAGGTTCCCATACCGGAGGAAACTGCTGCACCATTCATCTGTAAATGGAACAGACATGTTGCGATCGGTCCGGTGATTGCAGACGCCAATGTCGCCGGCAGCCAGATGCGCGGATTTTTCACGATATTACCCATCTGAAGCATGGATGTACCGATTCCCTGTGCAAACAATCCGCCCCATTTATTTTCACGGAAACTTGCCACTGCAAATCCGACCATCTGCGCACAGCATCCGGCAAGTGCTGCACCACCGGCTAATCCGGTCAGTCCAAGTGCTGCACAGATTGCTGCGCTGCTGATCGGCAGTGTCAGTGCAATCCCGACGATCACAGATACAATGATTCCCATGAAAAACGGCTGCAGCTCGGTTGCCCACATGATCGCATTACCGACTGCACTCGCTGCCGCACCGATCGCCGGAGCCCACCAGATAGAAAGCGCGACCCCGACAAAAATGGTCACAAACGGAGTGACAATAATATCGATTTTTGTCTCTTTGGAAACTGCTTTTCCGAATTCTGCTGCAAAAATTGCAACCACAAGTACCGCAAGCGGCCCACCTGCCCCGCCAAGTTCATTTGCCGCCGCACCGACTGCCGCAAGTGAAAACAGTACTAAGGGCGCTGCCTGCAGTGCATATCCGATTGCGATCGCCATGGCCGGTCCGACTGCCGCTTTCGCGTAAGTTCCGACTGTCACAAGAATCGGAATATTAAGCTGCGTTCCAAGTGTACTGATGATCGTTCCGATCAAAAGCGATGCAAATAATCCCTGTGCCATCGCACCAAGTGCATCAATCAGGTAGCGCTTGACGGATATCTCAATGTTTTTCCGTTTACAAAATGCCTTTACTTTTTCCATAATTTCTCCAATCCGGAGTTTCTTACTCCTCTTTGCTGTTTTTCATGTGGTTAACATGTGTCTTGTCAGCTTGTGACAGTGTAGCACAGAGGGGAGAAAAAAGCAAGGGATGTTGTCCCTTGCTTTTTTATGTCATGCAGTACTCTTATTCCGTTAATAACTTATGAACAGTTGTAACAAATGTTTCAACAACACCTATTGCATTTTCCACATCCTGCCGGTTAATATCATACAAATCTCCCGTCTGGTGATTTCTATCTGCCTGATGTGCTATCTTGTTTCTGCGTTCAAACAAATCTGTCAATGCTCTTGCCAATTTGTCTGCTGGTTTCACTCTGCTCTCCTTGTCATAAAACATTTCATTTGCTATTTTATCAAAAAAATCTTTTCCAACAATTAATGATAACTGCCCCTTAATCTCTTTCGCACTCATATATGTTTTTGATGCATGGTAAGACACAATTACCGCGTCAATCCACCCTGTATTTTCGGGATGCATAACAGCATCCATTACCTTATCAATCGGCACCTTTAAATCGGAATATCCCCGTGTTTTATCCCAGTGATTATTATACATTTGTACCATCGCATAAATTCCAAGACAATGCATATAATAATCCAGTGCACTTTCCAAAAACACAATCTGTGACCGATAAATATCTTTTACTGCTTTTTCTTCATGAACGTTATCTAATTGTTCTGCAATATGAAACTTTTCTTTTACCGTTTCCACATTTTTGCAAAACTGTTCATACATTTCATCAAGTTTTGAAACGTGCATATCCGGCACTAACATATTTCTGGAATTTTCATTTCTGGAACTGAGTCCTAGCTTTCGTTCCAAATTTATTCACCTCCCAAAACTTCGATCAAACTGCTTCCCTTTAACGGAATTGTCGAATATCGACCATTGATATATCCTTTTTTTATATTGTCATCCTTTCTGACATTTTTCAATTCCACTAAAGAATAATACTCTGTCGTGCACAACCCGGGATTTCTTTCTGCAAACCATATTTGATCTCTGCGGAATAAATCCAGATCCAACAAACTTGTATCATGGGAGGAAAAAATTAATTGTGGATTTTTTTCACTTTTCCAGTTTTTAAATGTGTGGATTAATTCATCTACAAGTGCAGGGTGGAGACTAGCTTCAAGTTCATCATAAAATAACACTTTTCCATTGACTAGCACATCTATAAACGGACATAGCAATTTAAAAAGTTTCTGTGTTCCCTGTGACTCCTCATTGATATTCAAAATATAATCTTT
>UMEF01003625.1_pt1 | contig 12952 bp, 12 predicted proteins | sample 1964671 | NCBI WGS metagenome assembly UMEF01 (sample SAMEA4836012, study PRJEB28245) | human gut metagenome | biome: gut microbiome; material: fecal sample | place: Denmark | collected 2008 | reverse complement strand
TGAACAATGATTTTGCAAAGTCCATCCTTGATGGATATTTTGCTCAAGTATGGCCGCCATCTCGCTTCCTCTGTCACAGGGGTTTTCAACGCTTCACGATATTGATGCGTTCAGATGCAGCGTTGCGGAAATTTCAGACTACCTGGCGGGTAATAAAACCGGACTGAGTTGCAGCCATTTTCGGAGCGCGGAAGTTTCTCGAAATCTTTCCGGGAACTCCTTCAGGGGACAGCTCGCCGGGCTAATTCTTCCGGTTAATCAGGCTGACAACGACCTTGACCATCGTGTCCATCTCGTCGGTGTGGCTCTCGGCAATCATCAGGGTCAGTGCGACAAGGGAGGCATCGGAGATGCGCTTCGATCCGTCAGGCCGGTAAAGGATTCCATTGTTCTGCATGAACCCGAGGAAGAGCGTGGCTGCGATTCGTTTGTTGCCGTCAACGAAGGAGTGGTTCTTGACGACAAGATATAGCAACATTGCGGCTTTCTCCTCAATGCTGGGGTAGAGGTCGCGACCTTCCCAGGTTTGGTATATCTGGCCGATGCTGCTGTGGAATGACGCGTCTTTCTCGACACCGAACAAGTCGCTTGCTCCGAACTTTTCCTTCAGGCTTTTGATGGCCTCAATGGCGTTCTCGTAGGTGGCGTGAAAGCGTTCCGGGGCTGTCGTGTCAGCGATTTTCAGGCTCTGGTAATCGTAGGCATCCAGAGTGTCAAGGGCATATGTGTAGTCATGAATGACATCGAACAGATCCGTCGCCTGGTCGGATGTGAGGAGCAGTTCCTTGCTGAATACGTTCTCCAGAAGGCCGACAGCCTTTTTTAAATCCTCATATTTCTGCTCAGAGACCGCGTTCCGGTTAATGGCGAATCCTTTGAGCATATATTGCTTGAGGACTTTGGTCGCCCAGAGGCGGAATTTCGTCGCCCTGAATGAATTTACCCGGTAGCCTATGGATATGATGGCATCAAGGTTATAATACTTGATTTTCTCGTCAGATGTGCCTCTGGCGCCACTCTGTGCGGTAATTAAAAAATTTTTAACTACCGTGCCGGCATCCAGTTCTCCGCTTTCGAAAATCTTCTTGAAGTGGTAGGAGATATTCGGCACGGTAACATCGAACAGTGCGGCTATCGCTTTCTGATTGGCCCAGATTGTTTCGTTCTCCGGGTCGACTATAGCTTCCATCTTGACCAGCCCGTCTTCGGACTTATAGATGACTATGTCGTTCCTTTCTTCCATAGTATCATTCATTCAAACAATTACAAATATAAATAAAAACTAGCGATTTTTAGGCCGGAAGTTTGACACTTTAAAATCCGAAAAAAAGTTAAAAATATTTGATAGAGTTCGTTCAGAACTCTTTTTTTTAACCTGCTGTAAAACATAAAACAAAGCCCTGACTTTCACAAACTGGGGCTTTGTTATGTTGGAAATTTTGTAGCTTAGTGATATATAGTGATTTAAATGCTCATGAAGTTACATACAAAATTATCCTCTACGCATACATGAACAACATCTATTCGTGCCGCAAGATGGAAAGGGCGGTTCGGCGCGACATCCATTTTATCTGGCTTGTCGCACAGGAGCAGCCCGACTTCGTGACAATCAACCGTTTCCGCAATCGCGTTAAGAAAGGGATAAACAACATCTTCACACAAGTGGTGCTTGTGCTGGCTGACAAAGGCTTAATTGCTCTTGATGTGGAGTACATCGACGGCACAAAAATAGAGACCAAAGCCAACAAGTCCACCTTTGTATGGCGCAAGACCGTGGAGAAGAACCGGACTACGCTTCAGGAAAAGAGACGTGCTCTGCTGGATCAGATAGACGATTCCATCGCTCAGGACAAAGCGGTCGAGACTGGTAAAGTTGACTTCACTCCCGAGGCGCAGACTTCACTCATTACTGAACTGTAGGAATTCCTTTCAGCAAAACCAGAGTTGTCAGACAAGGAGAGGCAGAAGTTTGACTATATTTGCGGCAGATAATCCGCAAATTTTGCGTTTTATTTGTCGTGAAGAAAACATTGATTCTTGGACAGGAAGATGAAACTTATAGTTGATTCCCGAAGCAACACGCCTAAATATTTGAAAGTCAATGTAGAAGGCTACTCATTATCAAGCGAGTTGAGAATCTCCAACATCTCGTTGGGGGTAACTACTCTTCTTACTGCCGGGAAGTGTTTTGTGTTTCCGGTAACGAGGTAAGAGTTGTCTTTTGACATGGACACTTCGTAGAAGACAACATCTTTCGGGTCAATGACTTCGTCAGAGCTTGTAACTCTTCCGGATTCTATACCTGCTTCCACAATTGCGTTAATTACTTCGACTCCCGTGCAAGTCTGATCTCCTCATTAATTTCGTCAAGAGACATATCTTGAATGCCTGCATCCGCAGCGGCCTGTCTCATCTCATAGAATGCTGCACGTCCTTTGTTCATTATGTCGTCCTTTGCAGGAGCTTCAATGGCGAATGGAATACGACGACTTCTGACCACCTGGCGCACATAAATGTTGAACGCCGTGTTGGTGCTCATACCGAATTCTTCGCAAAGACTGTCGAATTGCATTTTCAAATCGGAGTCCAATCTAATTGTAAGAGCTGACTGTGCCATTTTCTCACAAAGATAGCAAAATGGTTACAATGTGCAACTAACTAATATGTATTGATTTTATTGCTAAAAATATAAATAGCAGATTCTTATTGTCCAGAACGACAGGTGTTTTATAAAGAAATTTGCTGGTTCTCAAGAAAAACCATAATTTTGTAGAGTTGATTGGATCAAAAGAAATAAAGTTTACAATGCAGCAAAGAAGGATGAACAACCGGACAAACTTATCTGATCAAGGGATCAAATGCCTTGAAGGGATGTCGCATGTCCACACTTCGGGCATTGAAACATTCAGTACTTATTGCGAAATTTTCCGACTAACGTTTGACAGAACATCGAGGATACATTGATGCAGGTATCCCGTTGATGCGATATATGAAAACCGTCGGAGAGTCATTACAAAACTTTTCGACGGTTTTATTAACCGCGAGATGCGCATGAATGAAAAAATTATGAATTTTAAATTTGATGGAAGCAGGGTGTTCTTTACATCCGACACTCACTTCAACCACGCCAATATCATCAGGTTCTGCAACAGACCTTTCAAGGATGTGTCACACATGAATGAAGCAATTATTTCCAACTGGAACCGTGTGGTAGGTCCGGAGGATATCGTATTCCACCTGGGAGATTTCTGTCTGGGAGGTTCTGCCGAATGGATAAATGTACTGAACAGGCTGAACGGGAAAATATACCTTATTTCCGGCAACCACGACATCAAGAACCTGAGGCAAAATTATACGAAATACTTCGAGCATATATCAATGCAGATGTATATCGAAGTAGATAAACAGAAGATATATCTGAATCATTGTCCGTTCCTTTGTTATGGCGGCTCATACAATGGCACATGGCAACTTTTTGGACACGTGCATACAAGCAGAAACAATACCGGAAAGGATGCGCCCAGGCTGAGTATGCTTCTTCCGACACAATATGATGTAGGAGTGGACAACAATGATTTCACACCGGTCTCTTTTGCGCAGGTGAAAGCAATTATCGAGAAACAAATTGAACAATCGAAGAAAGGAGAACAATAAGATGAAAATACAATACATGAGTGATCTGCACATGGAGTTCCAGGAGAACAGCAGATATTTGAAAAACAATGAATTGCCTGTAACGGGCGATGTCTTGGTGCTGGCCGGGGATATTTTCTATCTCAAGGACAAGATCGCTCCGTTGACGAAGTTCTGGAAATGGGCCTCAGAGAACTACCGGCAGGTTCTGATTGTCCCGGGCAACCACGAATATTATAACTATTCAGACGTGATGGAGCGAGGCCTGCAATGGCGATGGATGTTCCGGGAGAATGTCGGTTACTACCAGAATCAGGTAGTTCGTGTCAATGACATTGACTTCGTCCTGAGTACACTCTGGTCTCGTATCAATCCGAACGACGAGTATTTCGTGTGGAAAGGCATAAATGACTTCCACCAGATAAAGTTCGGCGGGAAGTTGCTTCAGGTGGATGACTTCAACCGGATGCACGAGACGTGTATCGGTTTTATCCGAAAAAGCATCGAGGAAAGCACTGCGGCCCATATTGTCGTGGTTACACATCATTTGCCGACACTTCAGGTGGTGGCTCCGTATCATAGAGGTTCCGTGCTGAACAGCGCCTTTGCCAGTGAATACGGAGACCTGATTGCCGACAGCCGGATCGATGCCTGGATTTACGGGCATTCGCACACCAACATTGACACTGAGATTGGCGGTACTCGTATAATCAGCAATCAAATGGGCTATGTTTTTGAAGATGAACAACTGATGAACGGATTTGATCCGGCCAAGTTTATTGAAATTTAATGGGTATATAGAAATGAGTGAAAGAAACATTATAGATAGAAAGTTCTTTGCCGATTTGGCGAAGGAGGTTGGCCTGAATGCCTCACATTTGGAGGCGTTAGGCACAATGCGTCATTGGGAGATTATAGTTGATGGCGATATGTTGGATCGTTTGGTTCAGATACAGAGCCAATTCGAGCGGCTCGAAGTAATGGGCGACGATGAGTACCGGGGATTCTATATCGAAGTGCCACGGCCTATGCCGGAAGAGTGGGGCGATGCCGAGGAATTGATTGCTACTGGGGAATATGAAAGCCGGGAGTCGTTTCTCGAGGATTGGCTTGCATGCAATCCTATGGAAACCAGGTGGTTCCATGTTGCTTCGTGTAGATACAGGGATTCCAGGTCAATCCGTATTACGGACAGAAAGCGTACACGCTTTATCATTGCGAATCGCTCCAATTGTGAGGATGCAGAGTCAGATTGTTTATGGTCCAAAGAGATCCTAATCGGCCTCTTTGACTATCTGGAACGGCTGATTGATGTCATTGTCGCAAATCCAGACGGATTCAATGATTATGTGGCGCACAACCTGCCGTACCAGCAACGAACAGGGCGTATTTCACAAAAAGAATTTGACAGCATTGTACCGAATTATAAGATTGAGGTAGATGATAGGGAAACGGCCATCAAAGCATTGGAGGACTCAGTGAATGGGTGTTCTGTCCCTCTTTTGGAAACAATGACTATTCGAAAGTATTGCTCCTATTACCGCATTGCCAATGAGGCGTATGAAACTTATTATCGGAATAGGGGAGTTGGTGAATGTCTCTACGTAGATCCTCAGGATGTCCCGGAAGAACTGCGAGATGTGGTTTACTATAAGCGAGTGAAGTTCGTGGATGTGACGGAAATGTATGACATTGACAGTCAGGATGATTTCAGAAGGTTCGCAACTGACCACTATGGTGAGCTGGGACTGTCTCGTCTGAATATCTTTGCCTCACACGACCAGCAACAGGGGTGGAAAATTGTTGTTTCCAACAGTTATTCGACCAATGCCGGATTGGCCATTGAAGTAGCGACAGCCTTGTATAAGGCCGGGGCACCGCTGCTGATATATGATGCAGAGAAGCTCTTAAGGATCCTGCTCGAAGAGGATTATGTACGGTTGGTTCCCGACTTATATCACAATTATTTGGGTTATCAGGAAGAGGGCACTGTATACGAATTACCGTGGGAATACGAATGTTCGGACGATACTGATTCAGTTCTGACTAAGGAGCAATATCAGGCAATCGTCTCTATTGCAGGATGGCTGTCAGAAGAAAGAATAAGCCTAAAATAAAAGAGTATGACAGAAAAAACAATGTGCAAATTACCGGCACTAATTCAATATGGTGCCGGTAATTTGTAGGTTTATTGAACTATGTATCTCTGGTGAAAGGGTATACGTTAACATGTCAAAATACCGACATTTTGTCATGACTGTCTGACATAATGTTGCGATATTCCTAGATTGGAAATCTGAAAAGCACTATAGAATTAATTAAAATGATTTTGGTGAGAAATTTGTTTAATTCGTTTGTGTAATATTTAGGAAACAATGAATAAATACGAAAAAGAAGCAAGAGTCTATCCAGCTATCGCAGGAATGATAATTCCTATTATCTTGACTACAATGTATGTCACATCGTTTATACCCAAATCTTTGGATATATGGGAGTCGATAATTGCAAAAATCGGATTGTTTATCCCAGTGACTTTAATTTATGGTGCATTAGCCTATTGGGTTCGTCAACAGTTTATTGATGCTTCTAAACGATTGTTTCAGTTTCGTTTGTTTAAAGAAGATGAAACTGAGATGCCTACAACAAAGCTTCTTCTTTGGAGTAGCGATGTGAGAAAGTCTGAAGCTGATATAAAACGGATAGCTGAAAAGGTAAAGATAGATTTTGGCATTCAACTGTTATCAAAAGATGAAGAAATCGCTAATCTATCCGAGGCTAAACGTACTATTGTTGATGCCGTTGGAAAGATAAGGGAGGTGACTCGTAATAATGAGAATCTTCAACAGTACAATAGAAAATACGGATTCTGCCGTAACTATCTTGGAGCTTGTGTGTATGCTACAGGGGCAATTATACTTGCACTTGCTGCAAATTTTATTCTAGATATGCCATATGCAAGGATATTGCTTGTGGCTTTAGCGGCTCAGATTTTATTAGGTATTATAGATTATGCATCTTACAAATCTAAAGCCTATGATTACGCTAGAGCAATGTATAACGCATATATAACTGGTGCAGAGTATGAACGAGAATAAAAATGTACTAAAGTACGAGTATGAAGCCTTGAAAGTGGGAGATGCTGACGCGATACTTATCAGACACTATATTAACGATGTGCCGTTTATCGTACTGATTGATGCAGGCAATGCTGGTGATGCTGCAATTATAAAAAAGCATCTTAAAGATTATTATAACAGTTACTATATAGACTTGGCAATATGTACACATCCGGATAGTGATCATAAAGATGGGTTCTTTGATCTGCTTCAAGATGATGATATTACTATAGATACATTTTGCTTAACTGATCCAGCTCAATATCTTGATGTTGATGATATACAAAATTATAGGAACAAAGAGAATGCAACAAAGGCTGTCCGTAAGATCTGGCAAAAATCTACAGACCCCAACCTCAACCTTATTGATTTAGCATTGAAAAAATGCGAAAAGGTGATGAGTGTAATTGATGGTGTCCAACATCCAATACTTCCAATAAGTATTGTTGGCCCTTCTGAGAAATATTACAGAGAGGTAGTAAAGACTATGGTAGCTGATTATGGTATTAAGACATACGATGATAGTTCAAAAGAAGCATATGACGATGCGTTCAAGATTGATGAGAATGATATGAAGAGTGTAATCGATAGTGAGGAAGATTCATCTCCTTACAATGCTTCCAGCCTTATTATCTTGTACGAACCGGGGGATGGCAAAAGACTACTCTTTGCAGGAGATGCAAATACCACCTCTCTTCAGATGATGCTGAACAAATATAAATGGTTGAGAAATGTGGATTTTCTTAAAGTTCCGCATCATGGAAGCCGTAGAAATCTGAATACGTCAATCATAGAGGATCTTTCCCCAAAAAGTTCCTGTATATCTGCTGCTGGCAATAAGAAACACCCTAGTGGGCGTTTAGTATATTGGCTTGCTAAATATGGAAACGTCTACTCTACTCATATTTGTAATTCCTATATGCATTGTCAGTCGGGAACCATACCAAATAGAAATGGTTCTGTAAATCTAATGCCATTAAAGAGGAATCAGAATAACAAGTTGTAAACGTCAAGTTAATTTCGGTACTGTTTTGAAATATTAAGGATATGTAGATAGCTTTTTACTTGCGAGTTAAAGAGTTGAGAGTCAGACGATGCGCAATCTAACTACTGACCGGTTTCTTAAGGTCTGTAGTCGAATATTTATATGATTAACTGTTTTTTTACAATCAATTTTCTTGCTCGTCACGCTAAAATCCTCAAAAAAGTTACTTCTAACATCATCTATTTCTGTATCTACACGATAACTAACAATGCTCCATTAATTATTTCTCAAAGTTAATTAACGATCCATTTACATGTGATTGTTAATATATGGCAATTATAATTAACAATTAGTTTATCTTTGCCCTCATGTAAAAACTGTCGCCATCCACACATAAACTTCCATTCATTACATCACTCCCCTAACATAAAGTCCATTTTTGCCATATATTATCTGAATGAAAGGCAAGTCCTGGCTTTGCTGCTCGGTTCTCATCTCATTGAACTGCTGCTCGTCTATTGTGCTGGGGCTATTGAGCATATTAGGATGTGAGTGCCATTCTCCTAGGTAGCGAACTTGATGATATGTCAACGCTGTTATTCGCTCATACTCTTTTGTAAGCCCTCCAAAGCCCCTAACGAACGACACTGGCGTATGAATACTATCTTTTGGGGCCTCCACCATATAATAAATATATACTATGCCATAGTCTCTGTCATAACTTCCGAAGAGGCATCCTCCAGTCTCTGCATTAGGGGAAGTTTCATACATTATCTTCATTTTTGCTTCTACAACTGAAGACAGATAAATCGTTACATTCGAAGAAGAATATTGGCTCCACGCTGACACTGACATAGGCAGGCTTTCAACCGTACCATCTTCCATATTTAGATGCCAGACATTCAGAAATTCTTTCTCATCTAAGAAATGTTTTCTTATTTGTTGGGATAAGATGCCAGCCAAAATACGTACATTTTCATAATTAAGTATCACTGATTCTTCTCTGCAACTGAAAGTGTTTGTGCTCACCTTATTAGTTTGTTCTAGATGATGTTCAAAACGATGGTCTTCTATCAGATTACGATAATAGTCCATCTCCAACAAATCAAGTGTATGCGTTCTTGCAGCATTTTCCATTAAAAGCACCAAATCATCACCCTTGGGATTTAGAAAAGAGGTGCATCGTCTTTTATCACCTTGTTCACGAGACAAATGCCGTTCGACTGCTATAGATGTACTAACGTCTATAATCAGTTGGGTTCCATCGTTCATTCGCTCCTTGTCGTGTTTGCTCAAAGACAAATAATTGCCTTCCAGAGCTGTCAGCTTTTGGTCAAATATGCCCTTATACATGTCCTTTATAGACTTCACCTTAGATGTCATCACTTTTTCTGCAGGTAGAATATGCCTACATATGTTATGTGGAAATAAAAAGTCAAAGTCTGCGATGACAAGTTCCTTTGTTATCCCCTCTCTTACAAAGTGGTCAGTCAATGCGGAGCCTAAAGTTCCAGAACCTATAATGGCAATTTTGGATAGAGTATCACTTACTCCATTTCTTATTGCATTCTCTTGCCTTGAAGTCATATCCAACACCATTGCAACCTCCACAGGCAACTGATAGAACCATGCTTCAAAACTTTCCGTAGATAGTTTGCGTTTTTTTACCAGCACCTCACTAGGCGAACATATTGTTTTGATAACAAACAGGTTCGTATTAGATTTGGTTCCGGCCTGATCCTGCTGTGTGACATATACTAGTAAGAGTAAAGGAAGTGTGGCTTTTCCAGCCACTGTCCTTTGGAGCAAAAGGAGGAGCGTGTCTGTCAATGATTCATGATTTGACGAGTTTATCTGCTGTAAATCCCCAAGCGTCTGTGGAATAAGTGCAAAGTTACTTGCATAAATCTTTTCCGTTGGCAGCCAACAGGTGTAGTGGGTGGCATTTCTCTTTTCTACAAAGTCCAGTGTAGATGTCAAATTCGATTTTTTAGTGTACCTTGCATATGGGTTCTTATCTCTAGGTACATTTATCAAACAGCACATCTCATGGAAAGCAAAAAACACTTCTAATGGTCTGTTATCCTCATGAAGTTTATTTTCACTGTTTAGACTAAACCAACGGCGTATTGACGTAATATAGTCGTACGCATTGAATAAAGGACGAATATCTAAGAATGTAATATCTGAGATACATAAAGATACAGGCCTAGCATATGGTCTTGCATTGGAATGTGGCAACTCTGTGGGAAAATTTTTTCGCAAAGCATATACATCAGGAAGTGACATGTCTTCTTTATGACATATGATAGCAATCTCCTCAGCGCTCCTGATGTCATTGACAGGTTCATCGGGTACTTCCAAACATATCAGCTTTGCTCTAATGATTTCATCTCCATCGTTGTTGATGTAACACGACACATCTTCTGCATAGCAATGTCTGACCAAAGCAGCATAGATGCTTCGTGCTCTTGCTAAACGTAATTGTTCTCCTCGGATTTCATGGCCTCGGATAATATTTACATTATAATCCTTCATTGACCGGCACGTGGAGCAGGGTTAGCAATAGAGGGGGTTCCGGCTATAGCAGTTAGTGCCAACAGCTTTTTCCCCGTTTCAGAAATCTTAAACACAATAGGTTGAGGTATTTCACCTACTTTGTTATGAGTAGCTGTATTCACGAAATGTACAGATCCTGATTTCAATTTCTTGATATACTGTTGCTTTGCTTGATAACAAGGTGGATTCTTACCGTCATTTTTTATTTCATCCGAAGATGCCACGACATGTGCAGCAGTACCTATCTGTTTATCAAGAATAGTCTCCGCTGAAGGAAGAATTTCTTTTTTATTGTCTGATACATTGAAGAACGACCAAGAGCAATGATGCGGTGATAGGAAGATATTCCATTTCAATTTTTCATCGTAGCTATTGTTGTCTAGAATATGCTGCCAGATATCATGTTCGGCATCACCGCCCATCAAAACTCTAGTTTTATAATACACTTCCCCTGCTATTTCCACTTTAAACCAAAATTGCACGACAATTGATGTAGCATTTTTATCATCATACTTCTTGCTGGTTTCTACATCTTCCTTAAAAGGAGCATGGATAAAGATTTCAAGCCAAGAGAAACTACTGCCATGAGCAGATGTTATCACTTTGCCTGGTACATAACAGTAACGACTGTCGAACTCCTTGTCTTGGTCGTAGCCGATGATACGCAGGTAATTACCCCTGGATCCTTTGAAATCAGGATTATCGTCATATAGTTCCTTACGACGTTTAGCCTCTTTACGAACAGCTACAGCTGTGTCAGCCAGATTATTCTTCAATCCTCGAGGCGTTATCCAAAGTGCCTCGATGATAATCTCATTTTTGTTCTTATCTTTATCATAATCATTTATCTTGCCATGATAGAAATTATCTTCAAAGCCTTTGCAATGGTCATCATGTGGGTGGGTGCTGATAAACAGATCAACATACGGTCGGCCTGAGGTATCCTTTTTCAACTCTTTGAGTAGATCAGCCTTAACATCGTAGTTAATTTGTTTTCCCTTACCGTCTGTAAGGTCTGATAAAATCTGACAATCTACGATTATTGTCATGCCATTATCTAGCTTTATCAGCGTACAGTCCGCATTACCCACAGGGTAATATTTGATTGTATGTTCCATATCCAACTTCTATTACTTTTCTTTCTTTTTACTAACAATGTATTCAACACTTTTGCGCACGTATGAAGTATGCTTGCGATATGCAAACAAAAACAACAAGGTCAAGCATGCAATTGCGATTAGCGCCATCCAAGAAGTATGCATAAATTCATTCACACACGGAATCAAGTTCAGACCGAATAATATCAACAACGTAAGGAATGTCGCCAGAAAGGTTCGATACATGTTGTTCTCTGCCGAAAGGATTCCTATCTTGGAGTCATAGGCCTCTGCATCCTTATAATCACTATAGGGCGCAAACACAACAAACTTCCATTTTTTCAAATAGTGTTCCAATAGTAATGAGCCGATTCTGCTTAATACCATTCCGGAACAGTAACCTCCAAATAACATAAGGAACACATTGTCCAAAGATAAGTCATAAATTCCTAGAATATCTACGAGTACCAAGAATAATGTTCCCGGTATCATATAGTTTAAGAATTGATATACTGAAATTTTATCAAGAAATTTGTCCATATTAATCATAGTCTTCAATCTCGTCAAACGCACTCATTGGCGTTTGATATGGTAATTGCCAATTAAAATTGTAATAAAAAACAAAGCTGCTGCAATCTGCAGTCTTAAATATTTTTGCTGTTGGTACCTTCTCTAGCACCATATTCACCAAACGTCTTGATGGATGATGGCTATCAAGGCCATTTGGTGGGCAAGAAATAATATACTCCTTTGCCATAATCCGTTGAATTAATGCAGGAGTCACATTTTTTCTGCTACCATGATGAGGTAATTGTAACACATCAATAGACTTATGCACCAAGCTAAATTGTGAGTCCTTATAGTCCAATGCCTCTTCTATGCTATTCTTTCCTGCGTCAGCAGTAAGAAGATAATTCTTGTTGGGCATGCATAGCAAAGAGACAATACTGGTCTCGTTGATAGCAGTTGTGTTCTCATTTCGCCATGGCATAAATCCTTTGATATAATGCACCAGTTTATTCATCGTCCTAGTGAACGTTGTAGTATTGTTGCTATCATCCAGAGTGGTTGGTGTTTTATCTGACTCAAGAAGTTTGCTGCGGTAAAGATCTTTTGATGGAGATAGTATAGTAAGGCAGCCAAAATAGTTGTTTCCTACTACGGGGTGTATGATATTGTTTTCTCCAATTCTGGAAATAGCAACCTGTTCCAGCTGATAAGCATACTTGAACGCCTCAGTCATTCGTTTATTAACGCTCTTGTCCGTAATCCTACTGTCTGCAAAATAATCTGCTGTTATATTGGAGTCTCGCCAAGGACGATTCATTATCAGCTTCTTAATTGTCAACGACTGTTCTTCAAATAACCTTATTAGGCCGGAAATATGATCTATGTCGGGATGGGTGTTGATAACTAAGTCTATGACAGATATATTAAGATTTTTTTAGATATGCAATAATCTTTTCGCCAGTCTCTTTATAACCACCATCTACAACAATAATCGTTGGTTTTTGATCTTCATCCAAAAGCCTTATGACTTGAACTGAAAAAAGTGGTTCTTC
>UMEF01026512.1_pt1 | contig 13086 bp, 5 predicted proteins | sample 1964671 | NCBI WGS metagenome assembly UMEF01 (sample SAMEA4836012, study PRJEB28245) | human gut metagenome | biome: gut microbiome; material: fecal sample | place: Denmark | collected 2008 | reverse complement strand
ACGTTATAACGTTTAACGTTTTTGTTTTGGCATCTTGTTTTGACGTTTTGATGTTGCTCAGACAAAAGAAAGAAGTCACGTTGCCACGATATCACGCCTTAGAGCAATCCAACCCAACCACCTTTGCCATAGAAGTCTCGCGTTCTTACATGATAACGTTTAACGTTTTCAAAATCGCATACGCCTACCACAACAACCCACGAGAACATCAAACAACTCCAAGAAAAGAGCAATCCATAAGACAGAGTTAGAACTTGCCTAAAACTAGAAGGAAGCGTGTGTAAATGTAGGACAAAATGTAGAAGACCATTTTATTGACGTCAATAAAATGGTTGTTATCGGTTCTGGTGCTGAGCGTCAGATAGATGACATTATGCTAACACGCTATGCTTGCTAGCTTGTCGCTCAAAATGGCGACCCTCGTAAACCACAAATCGCATTTGCACAAACTTACTTTGCTGTGCAAACTCGTCGTGCAGAACTTATAGAACAGCGTCTTATTGAAGTTGAAAGAGTTAAGGCACGTGCTAAACTACAGGAAACAGAACGTAAACTTTCTGGCGTACTTTATGAACGAGGGGTGAATGACAAGAGTTTTGCTGTGATACGTTCCAAAGGAGACCAAGCATTATTTCGTTTGAATACCGCAACGCTGAAGCGACGCATGGGAATCCCAGAGAAACGACCATTAGCAGATTTCCTCCCCACTATCAGCATCAAAGCAAAGGATTTTGCAGCAGAAATGACGAGCGTGAATGTGCAGGCCAAAGACCTTCAAGGAGAAAGTCGTATAAGCCAAGAGCATATTGCCAACAATGCTGCTGTTCGAGATATGCTTGTGCAGCGTGGTATAGTTCCAGAGAACCTTCCTCCAGCAGAAGATGTAAAGAAGGTTGAACGCAGATTGGCAAGTGAACAGAAAAAGGCTTTGAAAAACAAAAAGAAAAAATAAGATGGAACAGAAAACGACACAAAAGTTAGTGACCAATCACCGCAAAAGTTAGTGGTAAAATGCCACAAAAGTTAGTGGCAAAACACATAATCAATTGATTGCCAAGCACGTTGCACACATCATCAATTACAGGTAAAACACGGTTTATTAGAACGTTTTTGTTTGGACATCTTTGCTTTGATGTTGCTCAGACAAACGAAAGAAGTCACGTTGCCACGAAATCACACCTTAGAGCAATCCAACCACCCTTGCCATGGAAGACTCGCGTTCTTCCATGATAACGTTATAATGTTTAACGTTTTCAAAATCGCATACGCGTTCCCCCAGCAGCCCATGGATTTTTCTATCTGCTCCATTTGTGGCCACACCTGTGCAAATCTGCAGCAAACATGGATTTTACCGCAAAAACACCAAACGTTTTACCGCAAAAACGGCAAATGAATCACAGCGAAAACTCAAAATAGATTTCGCAACCAAATAAAAATCAGTATCTTTGTGTCGAAAACAAGAAACTATAAAATATGCAAGAGGACAAGCATGAAATAAGCAAAGACAAGGACTGCCAAGACTTCCTTGCGGGGATAAAAGAACTGGCAAGGGAACTGACGCAGATTCGCGAGCGAGCAGCCATAGAGTACACCCCCATAGTGGAGGAATTCTGCGCGAGGAAACAGGCGTCGGAAAACGAAGTAGGACGGATGCTTGACCTTCTGTTTGGGTTTGCCGACGACGAACGCATATTGCTCATGTTCAAGAAGGTGTGCCGGAGATTCGTCTATGAATATCCCGAAACCATCAGTTTCTACATCATGGAGTACAAAAAAATACGATCGCGAGAGTCTTATCGGGACCGAATACGAATATCTGCTTCACGAGGACGACGACTTGTCTGACGAAGGGCGTGAAGCAAAATAGCCGGTTGCGACGGAGAGAATCCTATTTGTTAATTCCTGCGCACAATCATAATATTTACCCTTTTTTCTTCTTTTATATTGATTAGTTTTTATACCTTTGTAGTCAACAAATGACAACTCCAACAAGAAATAGTCTGTTGGTTTAACCTAACCTCTGAACTATAACATTGGAAGATATCACCAAGCGGCCTCCAACGGCTGATGCTTCATTGTATAATGGGCAGCCTACCGACACAGGCTCATCGTGTCCAAGTGCAGGACTCACCTCTTGCACGCCCTCCATCTCTAAGGACAAAGGTGGGGTGTCGGTAGAGAATGTGCCTTCTGAAAACAAGCAATGGTTTGTTCTGCGCGTTACGTATGGACGCATCCTCAAGGCAAAAGCATTAGTAGAGGCTAAAGGCTTGGAATGCTATGTGCCTCTGAGGTATAAAGAGGTAAGGAAGCAAGGAAAGAAGCGAATCATAAAAGAGCCTCTTATTTCTTCTTTTGTGTTCGTTCATGCCCCAGCAGAGCAAGTTGACTCTCTTTTGCAATGTAAGAACATCAAGGATCTTGAAAACAGGGCTTTGTTGAGTTACTATTACGACCATACTTCTCATCGCGAAAATGCGCCAACCAAGAATCCGCCTCTTGTCATTACCGATACAGCTATGGATAATTTCATCCACCTAACCTCCATAGAGAATCCTCACATCATCCCTGTCACTTCGGAGAACATCAAATATAAGCTAGGGGATGAAGTCGTGATTACAGAGGGTGAGTTTAAAGATATACGTGGAAGAGTGGCAAGGATAGCAGGTCAGCAGAGGGTGGTAGCAGAGCTTTTTGATGGGTGCTTGGTAGCTACGGCGTACATACCAAAGAGGGCAATGGAAATGTATAATGAACATAAAATCGTCAGTATATGTATGACAGACAAGACAAAACCTTCTGAGTCTCAATAACACAGATACATTGATTTCTTTTCATAAAGACATTAATGGTAATAGTTTTTCTGTCTGCGATCTAATATAACAGAGCTGGCAACAAGTCAACAGTTTGTAAACGAGTGTAAAATTCAACAAATCCTATATGGCACAGAAAATCACGATACTAGAATATGCTAACACCAAAGGTCTAACGGTCTATGATGTAACTCAAAATGCGAAGGAAAAAGGAGTAATACTACCAGAGGACCCTGAATATGTATTAGATGATTCGCAACTCAATCAAATTGATCCTATCTTCGCTCATCAAAACAAATACAAACAGATAATGTCTGGGAACAATATTGACTCTAACGAATCTGCACCGAAGACACTCACGTCAAAGAATGAAAAACAACCTAGCGAAAATCTTAGGGTTCTCAATAAAATTGACTTAAGTTCATTAAACCAAAGTTTTAGAGCTACACACAAGCCAAATAAAGAATACGAGAAGAAACAGAATAAAAACAATATTCTTTCCGAAGAAACTATTGCCCAATTAAGAGAATTTGGCAATACACATCAAAACGAGCGATTTACAGGAAAGGTTCAACGAGTTATGCATCATGGCGCATATGTAACCATTGAGAATCTTTCCGCTTTCTTATACGCAAAGGATGTCAGCTGGAGGTATATCGATGACATAAATTATTTCTTGTATGAAGGCATGGAAATTGACGTCATCATTATTGGTTATGAAGAAGAAAAGAAAAAGCTGAGAATTGGAAGAAAACAATTAATGGATGATCCTTTACTATCGCAAATCGACCAACTCTCAATTGGAGGTGAAATCCAAGGTGTTGTTAAAAAGATTATCAAAAGCCGTGCGTATATTGAAATTCAGGATGGCGCCATTGTTAAAGCTTCCATTCCGAACGGATATACCTATCCAATTGGGAATTCGGTTTCTGGCAAAATTACAAACATAGACATTAGTAATCATCTAGTAGAAATTGACATCACAAGCCACCTTGTGCCCAAAACAAGCCAAGAGGCAAAACTACCGAAAAAGAAAAAACAGCATAAACTTGAAAAGAGTATAGCTGTTGTTCAATTCTATGATAACCACGTTAATTATTTCGGAAGAGTTCTTACCAATGCTCTTGGTATTAATAACGAAGATAGTTCCAGCAAATTATACTCCATCAATCTCAATGAGAGGAATTGGAACCCAACCATTCCTCCTCAGGAAAATGATTGGATTATAATGAACCTAAGAACTTTTAAGGGACGGCGTGAAGCCACAAATGGCGCCTGGTTAACATATGACAAAAATGGACTATTATTAGCTCTTCCTTATAGAGGCATTTTTGCTAAAATAGAAGGAAAAGACTCTAAAGGATCATACCATGAGCATGACGTTATCTGTCATGTTATTGACAAGATTCTAGGAAAGACAGATGGGAAAGAAATTGTAATAGAAGCTTTCGCCGAGTATCTATCGGATTATAATAATGTAGAATATTCACAAGTTACCGAAGAATTTCTTCAGGATGACAATTTGCTTAAACGACTAATTGCATTGTTGCCAGAACTAAAATCATACACATCCGACAATGACACTTATTGCAACGCTATAAAATCCTTAGTAGCTACCATAAAAAAAAGAATTTTCACCCCAAAAGACATAAGTACCCTACAAGGACTTCCCGATGATTTCGATTTTTTCTCATGTCTTACAGAGACAATTGAATCCCTTGACAACTCATCAGAAGAGCACCAAACAGATGTTAGACATTGGCTTTCCGCACATACTTCCATATTAAATGCTTTGTTGGAAAATCCGGCAAGCCTTTCGATGAATCTGCTATATGTAATTTCTCTTATTACGCAGAGCAATTCCATCTTCAGCGAAGCTGGTAAACCATGGAACGAGACATTCGAATATCTCAAGGAAAAGTCTGATTCCGAAGCATTCTCTTTCTTGAGTTGTTATCTTTCTGATAAAGACAAGGCGTTCGTGGAACAAGCAGATTTAACAAACAAGCTTGACTATGAAACGTCAAAGAAACTAGTCTCCAAATTATTAGATGATCCACAATATTATTTAGAAGTTCTACATCTGTTGGCCGAAAGATTTATAGAAAACGATTTCAACATTATCAGCCATTATATACTAAGCGGGCTAGATGTACGACATATATATCCACAGATTGGGGAACGTCTGAATAGCCTAATAACAGAAAACGAGAAAGAGGTTCGTTCGTTTTTCAATTTGTGCATTAATAATTACATCCAACCAGCAGATATTATTTCCGTCACCAACACCGTGAAGGACGAATTATACGTTGAACTATTTGCATTAACCGCTAATCTGGAAAATCTAAACAAAATAAAAGATTTCGATTCCATACCTCTTTGGATTAATGAGCAAGAGCCTTCATTTGTCAGTCATTTTCTCCTAAGTTGTCAGAGATCTTTTGTTGATGATAAAGGCAAAGAGGCTATTGCCGATACCCTAGCCTCAATAAATAGTGAGAAATTTAGAGATTCTATCATTGAGTTATCTGAAGATTACCAGTACAAGATTCTTCAGCTATGTCCAGAAACTTACGCAAAAGACATCGTTGTTCAGTATTTTGCTTCAACCAAACTCTTTTATCTGTTTATTGGTGAGCTATGGAAGAAATTTAAATCACAAATTCCATACGTGTCCTTCGATTTAGAATCAGATGGAGACTCTATTAAGGAATTTGCTTTTAGAAAAGACGAAAAAACAACGGCGTACCAGGGAGAAGAGCAGCTTAGTACACTTCTACATGCATTAAAACATACAGAGATTATTGTTGGACACAGAATCAAAGCGTGGGATTTGGGCAGTGTATTAAGCAAGAAAGGCTTTGAGTCAAATGCATTTGTTTGGGATACTTTAGAAATGGAGATTCTATTAAATCCTTGCAGATATTCATATGCACTTCACACTGGACATACAGCACAAGAAGACACAGAACTGGTAGATCGATTATTCTGGAATCAACTCTATAGACTCTCAAAAAATGAATCTTTATGTGGCGAACTTAAAGATTTACTTCCTGCAAGAATTAACAAGATATTAGAAGTATTGAGACAACCAGAATTTTCTAAATTCTTTAGCAAGGACTCTGAAGAAGACAACTATTATCAAACCCTTGCTGATACAGATGAGCAAGTTGTATCTCGTATAAAAGCAATAAACGACATTGATTCTAAGAGGCTAATTATTGCTCCTAAGCGCTTATGGACAAGAATCGCAGAATATGTGGACATGAAGTTTGTTCAGAAGCAGGAAGGCATTGAATACATGTCTATTAGCAAAAAAATGCTGCATGAAAAACCTCTTGAAGACACTTTCCTTCATGCTATCTTGAACAGATTTGTTACAATGTCAAAAACTCCCGTTGTAGCAAATCTTGCTCAATATCTTAGACTCAATTATTTACCTGACAATCTACTTGAAGAGTACGTTATTGAAAGCTCAGGGAATGTAGATTGTGCAGACATGGAGTTCCTAAGAGAAAATAGCAACCTGAAAAATTACGAACATATTTGGTTTGTTGGTTGTGAAATTGAAAATCGAGTAAATCAGTATTCATTGCCAACTCATTATTCTCCGTCTGATTTTTGGCAGAATGATAGTAGTATCCCTATGCGATTAGGCGCATCTAGATACATTGCTATAAGTCAGGAAGAACGAAAACTAAATATTTTCGATGATGTTCCATCAGAAGCTGCTAACGTATGGATAGAAAGAACTAGAGAAGGTAAGTATATTGTCAGCTACAATTATGATTTCTTCTCTATTTTAGAGTCACTGAAAAACAATTCGGAGGGGTTGACAATAGAAACAATTCCGTGGATAACTGACAAAGGAAACAACGATTCTATACATTTGGTATATAGTGAACGCGGAAGAGGATTTGATGCTTTGCAAAAACGCGTCAGTGCAACATCAAGATACAGAGCGACCTACTGGACGTATCAAATGGCTTTACTTAAATACATTCATTTCAATAAGGACCAACGTCCTATAATTCTTTTATTAGATGATTCTCTGGAAATAGAAAATGTCGTGTCTTATGCGAAAACATTAGGCTTCTATATTCCTGATAATGGAACTTTGGTCAGAAGACTTGAACTGATAGAACATCATAACAATGGAATGCTTGTAACAAGCAAAAATCATTTTTTTGATATCGTTGATTGGCGAAAAGATACACCATATTGTTACGTGTGGGATAATCTAGCGGTTGAGAAGCACATGATGATGTGGAATGGTTTTACAAATGAGCTTAATAAATCATTCTTGAATGATGGTATAGAAGAAAAAGGAGCATCTGCTGCAATAGGTTCGGCAAAGGACACTTACCAGTCTATATTGCAATCTATTTGGCCAGTATATGAATATTATTATCGCTTCATAAAAGCTAATAGCATTGAATCAACGATGTATGTACTTGACTCCTTCCTAGAGGAATATCACTCACTTTCAGCATTATGGGGCGTATCTTCTTATGGGGTAAAACAATTATGGACCAAAGAGGAAGAGTTTAACGATTCTCTAAATGTTAGCAAGACTTTCTTTACGGATAGCTCATCCATTTATGAAAATGATTCCGATATCGAAAAGGCTAAAGATCTTATATTCTCAGTATTAGTAAATCCCGAGCATGATCCTGAAAAGAAATGGAGCCCTATTCAAGAGGAAATCATTCCATATATCCTTAAAAGACAAGAAAACTATCTCGTCTCACTTCCTACAGGTGGTGGTAAATCTGTTTTGTTCCAAGGGCCTGCGCTCTACAATGCTGCATATACAAACAAACTGTCAATTGTAGTAACTCCATTGAAGGCTTTGATGCAAGATCAGGTGAAAGAACTTGGAGAAAAAGGCTTTATCTCCAATGTTGATTATCTAAACGGAGACCGATCATACCAAGAAGTCAAGAGTATATATAGAAAAATTAATGGTGGCGAAATAGCGATTCTTTATGTCACTCCTGAACGTTTCCGTTCAAGAGGCTTTTTAAATGCTTTGTCCACTAGAATGGCAAATGATCATGGACTTGAGTACATGGTATTTGATGAAGCTCATTGTATTTCACAATGGGGAATGGAATTCCGTCCCGAGTATCTAAATGTTACAAAAATGTGTAAGGAGTTTAAGGATACTTATGGCGATAACATGTGTATATCAATGTTCTCAGCAACAGTGACCGACATGATATATGAACAAATAAATAATATAATTCCCGTAAAGCGATTGGGGCAAGAAAATGACAAGAAGATTTACAATCCTATCAGGAGCCACATAAAGATGGAATTCAAAGAGGTGCTTCATGATATTCCGCATCGTTTGAAAGAAATCGTTGACTATATCAAAGAACATAACATCGAAGCTCAAAAGAGCCGAATGCTTGTTTTCTGTAAAACCAGAAATCAATGCGAAGAAATGGCTTTGCTTCTAGCAGATGAATTGCACAAAGCTGGAATCCTAAGTGAAAAATTGTCAACACAAGCAATAGGCTATTTCCATGCCGGCATGGATGGAGATGATAGAGAAGAGGCATATACAAGATTCAAAGATGACAATGATCCATTATATATACTTTGTGCAACAAAAGCGTTTGGCATGGGCATGGATATACCTAACATTCACTATATTGTCCATTTAATGCCACCAAGCGTAATGGAAGATTATCTTCAGGAAGTTGGTAGAGCTGGAAGAGACAAAAAAATGTATATAAAAGCAGGATTTAGTGAATCAACTCCTATACCGACCTTATGCCTGTGTTCAAAGGATGACATCAAGAAAGCTAAAGAGCAGCTTCTCCAAAGCACTCTAAGCTGGAAAAACCTTGAGGAGATAAGAGTAGCTATTAATTCGTACATTACAAAAATACAGCCAATAGATAAAACAAAAAAATATCCTGTAGTAGTTCCAAATACATTATGGGCTAGTGGACAGTTCGATCATGACTTTACAGACTTCAAACTTGGCCAGTATTGGCTTGAGCGAATGGGAAGAATCAAGATGGGATTTTTAAGTCCTGCGCATATTAATATTACAATTCTTGATCATAATTCAGCAGATCCAAATGAAGAGTCGTTAGAAGAAAGAGTCAAAAGGCTTTCTGCATCAAGTAGTGCCACACATGCTTCAGCTATTTTGAAAGAGTTGAGACGAATTCAATGGAAACAACAAAATTCAAATATTCAGGTCTCAATTCAGGAAGTTGCAGCAACTCTATCTATGCCTTCAGCAAAACTGTTAGATAGTTTGATTTGGTGCGAGAAATTTAAAATCATTCGAATAGAAGAGGAAACTCGATGCCGCATTGCATTCACTAGACTGAGTGAAGTATCATACTTGCTGGGCGAGAATTCACATGATGTAGCATTCCATGTCATATTGAATGCTACAAGATTACTCTTACAGAATAATGGATTAAGAATCGAGAAGAATTATACCCTTTCCGATCTTCGTCAATTCATTAAAAAATCAGATACGCTAGAAGAAATTGTAAAGACGGTCATCAACACTGATGAAGACGGCAAGAAGTATACAGAAAAATACATGACTTGGTATAACGAGAATGATAAACAAAAAAATAAGGGCTTGTCCATTGCTCGATCATACCATAATGATTTATACAAGAAACGTCTGAGACAAATCATTACATTATTGGAAATTATTCCTGATGTAAAAGTAAAATCATTCATAGACACACAGAAAAAATGTGTTCTTCAATCTGTAATAGTAGAGGAAAATACATGGAAAGATTTTTTAAATGATTTTCAGGCCGACTGTTTGAAAACCTTGGAATATATCAACAAACTCCTAAACGCTACAATTCGTTGGTCGGACGCCGCCATTGATTTGGGATTTGAACACAAAGGATTTGTATATTTCGAGAATCTTCTGCGATTTCTAAATGGAATGGCATACATCGCTACGGATGCATTACTTCCTACCGGCATTGAGATATATACAACTGACGATTCTGAAAAAGTAATCTTTGAGAACGTTGAAAAAGATTCGAAAGATTATCAAGACAAAGTCGCATTTGATGAAGCTATAGAAATCAGAAATCTTCGCTTATGCGTTATGGACGTTCTTACAACAAAGATTCATTCAAAACAGGAATTCCAGGAATTGATCGGATCGTATTTTTCACTAAAAAAATCCGAGGACTTTAGAACCTTATTAAGCAAATACTACGAAGAGTCTGATCCTATTTGGGATGCTCTTCGTGCCACAGCAATAAAAAAGGCAGAGGAACAATTACAAGATAATCCTGAGCAATGGGCTATCTACAATGAGAACTCAAATGAAAATGTTAACGTTGAAGCAGGCCCTGGATCAGGGAAAACACATGTTCTGACCTTAAAATGTGCCAAACTTATATATTACCAACATGTAAATCCTAAGAGCATCTTAGTGTTGGCTTATAACAGGGCCGTAGTTATCGAGCTAAGAACTCGTTTGACTAAACTATTTGCATCGTTAGGATTGAGTCGTTCAGCAAGTCAATTACATGTATACACTTTCAGCAGTTTTGCTAAAAGAGTGTGCGGAGATACCGCACTCTCTGAATGTGAAATGAATGAGTGGGAAGGAGTACTACTCGATACAATAAAAAAGAAGCCAAATGACGTTCGTGCTGCAATGCCAGATCTTCAATATGTATTTATTGATGAGTTCCAAGATATTACTCAAACACGACTTGATGCTATGTTTGGGCTAAAAAAAATCTATTATGGCCTCACGTTCTTTACAATTGGAGATAAAGACCAAAGTATTTATGGATTTGAGAAAGAAGAGTCTATGGATCCAAATTATTATTATGACCAGCTTTATAAGACTTTAAATCCTAAGAAAATGACAATGAGCACTAATTATCGTTCATATCCAAAGATTCTCAAAGAAGCGAGTCGTTTTCTCCCAGAAACTTCTCATATACCAGTTCCATGCAAGAAGAATATAGAAAACGAACCAAAATCAGAGTATGTGTATATTTATCAAGACAGCAGAGAGTGGTCAAAGGATTTTGGAGGATACGTTCTGTGGTTAAAAGAACAAGGTGTGACTGATTTGGCCGTGTTCTTCAGAACGAATAACGAAGTCTATCACGGTTACTCACTTATAAAAGCCCTTAATCTACCTGGTATTAGAATCAGAATACAAGGTGCTTCTACATGTGAGTTATATAGAATGCGAGAAATATATGCTGTTCTGAAATTGTTGGATAGCAACCGCAACAAGAGACTAAAGTTAGAGAACAACCAGACTGAATTGGAATTGAAGAAAACAATATCTTCATGGATAAACAAAATCCCTAACTGGGATTCATTCTATTTGGATATTGCATTTGTACTAATACTCGATTATCTTGATTTTGCATCGACAGATGAGGTATCACATACTTATGGGGATATGGCTGATAGTATCAGAGAGACGTTAAAAGAAGACAATCCTCAATTATATAAGCTATATGATGACAAGCGGTTCCAAAATAGACGCATATTATTAGACCAACAACTTAATGTAGTGCTTACCACTATGCATAAAGTGAAAGGTTTAGAGTTTGATGCTGTTATAATAACACCATCAGTTACATCTCTTCCTTTTAACCCGACTGAAGATATTGATGAGTCTATTCCACTATCCCCTAATGACATTGAACAAATAGAGGAAGAGAAAAGACTACTATATGTTGCATATACTCGTGCAAGAAAATACCTATTCATTTACAAAGGCAACAGAGAAAGAGCTGTTGAAAACATGCAGCGCTTTACCAGCCTTGAAGACCAATGGGGAATAAGGGAAAGAAATGTTGGACTCGACAATTATAATATTGGATTTAATGCTGGATTTATTTTTAAAGGTAATAAAGCTATCGCATATAATGTGCGCAAAAATGATCCTGTAGTAATAAAACGTCACATAGGTATGACCAAATTTGGTCAGCAATTCACTACATATAATATCATTCATAATGGAAGCATTGTTGGTCAACTATCCAGAAGTAGCAGTATAGCCCACCGCATGAGAACCAATGATATAGAACTATTGACTGGATTTTTTGTCAGCGATGTATTCTATTGGTCTTACCAAGACACACTGGATTCAGATAAAAGAAAAGAGAAGGAATTTCTAAAAAATCCCGCAAAATTCAAGAATAAAAAGCCAGAGCCTTTTGCCCCCAAATGGTGCGAAGATGCCCGCAAGCAAGGTTATGTATTTATTGTAGATATTGCCGGTTATGGCAAATAAAATTGAAATTTATGAGTTTAATATCACATGAAATTAGCAGAGCTGATAATGCTGGCGAAATCAGCCAATATTCGTTCCACATTGCCGATCATGCAAAAACAATATCAGGGAAAGAATGAAGTCGTACTATATGCTGAGAACGGAGGATATCCACCCACTCAAAACGGGGATATCCGTTCACTTTCCGGCTCCTTAGCCTGCCTAGCCCACCCTGTCAATGTCTTAACGTTATAACGTTTAACGTTTTTGTTTTGGCTTCTATGCTTTGACGTTTTCGAAAACGCATACGCCTGTACCTAGAATTGCAGCTCTTTGTTGAACTTGCGTTTTTACTATACTTGTTTTTTGCAACATTAAGGTAGGTGGAAAATCTGAAATGGCAAAATCCTGAGCAACAAAAAGTTGCTCAGGTCCTTATAAAAAAAATGCCAACTCGTAGTGCTGTGGAAATTAGGGTTATGAATTTAAGATTTTCTTCTTCTCGTCATCAAACTCCTCTTGTGTAAGGATGCCTGTGTCAAGGAGTTCTTTAATCTTCATCAGACTCTCTGATTTATCAACAATCCCACAACTTCCGTTATTATTAGATGAGACATTTGTCGATTCGGTAGGAATTCCATTACAAAAAGTCGACTCTGACTTTTTGTAATAACTATCATTTGCATTTGAGGGGATGTAGTAGCTTGCTAAAACGTCTTGGAATGCCTGTCTAAAATCAAAAGGTGCAGCAATGCAAGTAAGTTTACAGATTGTAGAACCTGTACCTCTTATCGAAATCTGGCCACAATTAAATATCCTGCCAAAAATGTACTGAGATACTGCTATCGTCTCTACTTTTGCGAGGTTAAGTTCGAAACTTCGTCTTGAAATAACTCCAGTCTTTATGATAAGTCTTTGGTTCGTAATGGCAAATTCGTCTGTTGTTGTCTTGATAAGGGTATAGATAAGACCCCATATACCAAAGAGACCGTAACTACTCAGGTAGGTTTGCCGTACTCA
>UMEF01004404.1_pt1 | contig 13112 bp, 10 predicted proteins | sample 1964671 | NCBI WGS metagenome assembly UMEF01 (sample SAMEA4836012, study PRJEB28245) | human gut metagenome | biome: gut microbiome; material: fecal sample | place: Denmark | collected 2008 | reverse complement strand
CGCGCATTTTGGGTACGAGCTTACCGACATCGGGGCCCGGACTTTCCGCCTTTAAAAGGTGCAGCCGCGAGCCGCCCGATTTTGAATTAGACGGGACAATGGCAAGCAAAAATACAAGCACACCCATTCCGCCGAGCCAATGGCTGAAGCTTCGCCAATATAAAATTCCGCGTGATAAGTCCTCAACAACGGGCACTATTGAGGCACCGGTCGTTGTAAAACCCGAAACCATCTCAAAAAACGCGTCGATGTAAAACGGTATTTCGCCCGATATAAAAAAGGGCAATGCACCGAAAAGACTTAAAAAAATCCAGCCGAGGCCAACGCAAACTATGCCCTCCTGAGCGTAAAAACCGCGCTTTGCTTTGCGGCAGATAAGCCACAAAAATGCGGATACCGCTATCAGTATGCCTATTGTATATAAAAAGGCCTTTGCCGCACCATCGACTCCGTCATAAATGCTTATAAACAGCGGCGGAAGCATAAAAAACGCTTCGAGCGCCAATATTTCCGCAAAAATACGACCCATCATTTTATAGTTCATAAAGCACTTTTACCCCATTAAATAAATATGTCGTTAAGCTGTCGCACCACATCTCCGCTGCTTGTGACAATAATGATGCCGTCACCTTTTTTAAACGAAGAATTACCGTTGGGTATTTCGATTTTACCGTTATGCGTTATGCAGACAACAAGGACATTTTTGCGAATTTTTATATCCTTAAGAGCCTCTCCGCAATGCTTTGTCTGCTCGTCAACTCGGAATTCTATGGCCTGCGCCTGACCGTCTGCGATAAAGTGAACGGCGATTGCCGCACCGCTTTGATTTTGTATGGCTCTGACATAGCGTACTATTGAGTTGCAGCACAGCTCTTTGGGGCAGATGATGCTACCGAGCGGAATGTTTGAAGGAATACTGCCGCTGTCTATTCGGCTGAGCTTTGTTATTGTCTGCGGAACACCCACATTGTTGGCATAGAGCGAAATTATCATATTCATTTCGTCAAGCCCGGTGGCGGTAACAACCGCCTCGCAGTCGGCCAGCCCCTCGCTGTTGAGAAGATTTTGGTCGCTCGCGTCGCCGTGGATTATATTCGTTGTCGGCAGAAGCGAGGCAAGCTCAACACAGCGTTTTTCGTCTTTCTCTATAAGAGTTACCGAAACGCTGCTTTTTTCAAGACGCTTTGCAAGGTAATAGCTGATTTTTCCGCCGCCGCAGATAAGTATGTTTTTGGCTTTTTTCGGCGTCATACCGAGACTCTTCAAAAGCATTGAGAGGTTGTCCACAGACGCCGTGACAAATATTCTGTCGCCGTCCTGTAAGACGAAATCGCCGTTGGGTGCGAGTGCTTCACCGTTTCTGATTACCGCACAAACAAGTACGTTACACTTTGTCTGCGCGGGAAGTGCGCTTAGAGGAATGTTGCAGAGCTTGCTGTCGCTTTTGACGCGCAACTCAACTATATCTACGCGCCCCTTAGCAAAGGTGTCATGCTTTAAAAATCCCGGGTATCTGAGAAGCTTTTCTATGGCACTTGACGCCTGCTTTTCCGGGTTTACGGTCATGGACAGCGCATACATATCGCGCATATCATAGATTTGACTGCTGTATTCGGGATTGCGGATTCGCGCTATTGTGTGCAGGTTCTTGTTAAGTCCGTGAGCGGTAATGCAGCACAAAAGATTTACCTCGTCCGCGCTTGTGGCGGCTATTATGAGGTCGGTGTCTGTAATTCCCGCCTTCAGCAGCGTGTCTTTGGTGGCACAGTTGCCGTGTACGGTCATTATGTCGAATTGCTCCATGCTTGAGCTCAAAACATCCTTGTTTGAGTCGATAAGAGTAATGTCATATCCCTCTGCGGTCAGCTGACGTGTAAGCGTGGCACCAACCTTACCGTCACCTGCAACAATAATCTTCAATTACAATTCCCCCAAAAAATCATATATAACCACATATAATATAGCATAAAAAAAGTAAAAGTCAATGAATAAAAAGGCACAGTAAGAGCGGCATAAACGCCGACGGCAGCAGGTTTGCAACCTTTATTTTTGTGACCTTCATTGTGTTGAGAGCTATGGCTATTATAAGCACGGAGCCGACGCACGACATCTCGTTTATCATACTGTCGGAGAGAAATGACGAGAGAAAGCCGGCGCCGAGCGTCAAAATCGCTTCATAGACAAAAACTATAATTCCGGAGAAGAAACAGCCTATTCCGAATGTGGTAGTCATTATCATCACAAAAAAGCAGTCGAGCAGAGCTTTTGCATAGTATGTTGAAAAGCTGCCCTGCATACCGGCTTCAATCGCGCCGACTATTGCCATAGCTCCGACGCATGTAAAAAGCGTGGCATTTACAAAGCCCTCGCCGAACGATGAATTTTCGGTATTGCGGCTCAGCTTCTTTTGCAAAAAGTCGCCGAATTTGTTTAAATGCCTGTCAATGTCAATGAGCTCGCCTATTATTGTTCCTATCGCGAGCGACAGGGCGGCAATCAATGTATTTTCTCCTTTAAGCGAACCCTTGATTCCTATGTAGAGTACGCACAGCGACAGCGCATAGTTAAGACTTTTTTGCACGCGTTCCGGAATACCCTTTTTAAACAGCAGACCTAAAAGAGAGCCTAAAAAAACAGCTCCGCAGTTTACTGCCGCGCCTATGAGTTTCATTTTTTCACCTTATTTGTTACCGTGCCGCGCCGAAATCGACGAAATGCCGTAGTGACGGGCACTCTTTACCTTAATTTTAATTACGGCGACTATAATAACACAAAAACCGCCGTGTATCAATAATAAGGTTGAGCGTTCATAAGGAAGTATCGGTTTCGCATAAAAAATGTACGGCTGTGAAACTGCGAAGCAAAACTGCCTTATAAACGCTCAGCCGATGCGTGTGGATTTTTAGTTTTTTTACGCTGTGTTTCGTAATTTGAAAATCGGCAGGGGAATTACGGCGACAACGCCGCAACTGTTCCGTCCGCCGCCGCAGTCGTAAGCTGACGAAATGCCTTTGTGCGGCAGTCGCCTGCGGCGTAAATTCCGTCCGTGCTTGTTTTACAGCTCTCGTCCGCCTTGATGTATCCGTTTTCATCAAGCTCTGTGACCTCGGCAAATATTTCGTTTTGCGGCTCCTTGCCTATTGCGACAAAGAGCCCGTCAAGCGGAAGAACCGTTTCTTCACCGCTTAGATTGTTTTTAACTAAAACGCTTTCGAGCCTCGTCTTGCCGTTTATCTTTTTTATTTCGCTGTTTAACAAAAACTCGATGTTATGAAAGGACTTTAACTCTTCACAGAGCCTTTGTTCGCCGCGAAATTCATTCCGTCTGTGAATCACATATACCTTTTTGCAAAGCTCTGCCAGCAGTCTTGCGCTTTGCAGAGCCGAGCTGCCGCCGCCGACCGCGGCAACCGTTTTACTTTTGAAAAATGCACCGTCGCAAACCGCGCAGTATGAAATGCCTCTGCCGAGAAGCTCACGTTCGTTTTCAAGATAAAGCGGACGCGGTCTTGTACCGACCGCAATTATAATTTTATCGCATTGAGTTTTTTCGCCGTCAGCAGAAATAACATATTTGTCCTTACCCTCAAGCTTAATTGCGGCTACTCTTTTTTTAATAAGCTCTGCGCCGAGCTTTAACGCCTGCTTTAACAGCCTGTCAGAAAATTCGTCACCGCTGATTTCGCAAAAGCCCGGGTAGTTTTCTATTCTCGGCGAATCGGCTATCTGACCGCCGAATATTCCGCTTTCAAAAACCGCGACACTCTTATTTTGGCGAGCGGTGTAAATTGCCGCGGTAAGACCTGCCGTTCCGCCGCCGATTATAATTGTATTGTATTTTTTCGGCATAAAAATCCCCCCGTTTTCGTCTGCCATAATGAGTTTGCCGCGAAATTGCGGTTTTATCCGAAAGCGTGGGGGGAAAGTATTATTTAATTGTACCGTATATAAGCTTTTTCTTTTCGGGCGGATTGTCGGCTATTTTAATTGCATTTAAATACAGCTTTTCGGCACTGTCGGCCCTTGCTTCGCAGGAGGTGTAAAGCGTTGCCAGAGCGTCGCCCTTATTAACTCTTTCGCCGGTCTTTTTGCGGAGTACAATTCCCGCAGCCATATCGATTTTGTCGTCCTTTTTCTCTCTGCCTGCACCGAGTATCACGGCGGCTTCGCCTATCTTTCCGGTGTCCGCCGAAAAGATGTACCCGTCGCACGGCGATAATATGTCGCGAACGCATTTGTCTTTTTTGAAGAGGCTTGTATCATTTATATAATCGACGTCTCCGCCCTGAGCCTCAACAAGCTCACGGAATTTATCAAAGGCTCTGCCGCTGTCAAGCGCATTTGTCGCTTCTATAATACACTCGTCTATGTCCCTTCGGAATGAGAGTGACAGCATATTTGCGGCGAGATAAACAGATAATTCGCGAAGGCTCTTGTCACCGTTACCGCGTAAAATGTCGACTGCCTCGATAACCTCAAGCGCATTTCCGACATTTCTGCCGAGCGGCTCGTCCATATTTGTTATAACGGCTATGATGTTTCTGCCGCAGCTTTTGCCTATGCCGACCATTGTTTTTGCGAGAGCCGCGGCGTCATTTTCGTTTTTCATAAATGCGCCGCTTCCGCATTTCACATCGAGAACTATATTTTTGTCGCCTGCCGCAAGCTTTTTGCTCATAATGCTCGCAGAGATAAGAGCCCTGTCATCCACGGTGGCTGTTACATCGCGAAGTGCGTAAAGCTTTTTGTCGGCAGGTGCGAGATTTCCGGTCTGACCTATCAGAGAAATTCCGATTTTGTTTACCTGTTTAAAAAAGCTGTCGCTTGCCATTGCTGTGTTGTAGCCGGGAATAGACTCCAGCTTGTCAACCGTACCGCCCGTGTGGCCGAGACCTCTGCCGCTCATTTTGGCAACCTTCAGACCGCAGCTTGCGGCAATGGGAGCGACTATAAGTGAGGTTTTATCACCGACACCGCCGGTTGAGTGCTTATCGCAGGACACACCGTCTATTTTGCTCATATCGTTCATATCGCCCGACTGCGCCATACATAAGGTGAGATTTGATATTTCGCTGTCACTCATACCTTTAAGGCATATGGCCATAAGCAGCGCCGAAGCTTGATAGTCCGGTACCGAGCCGTCCGTAAATCCGTCGACAAAGAACTTGATTTCGTCAAAGGACAGCTCTTTCCCGTGCTTCTTGTTATCGATGATGTCATACATTCTCATTTCGCCACGACCTTTCTTTTAATTTGATTGCTTATAAACCTTGCGGCAATGCAGAAAAGCAAAAGCAGGGGAAAATAAAAACTGCCGAAAAGGATTAGGCCCTGCTCCGACAGCTTTATGTGTGAAATATTAGAATCCGCGTGAGCTTCCTCCGCCGGAGAAGCCGCCGCCTCCGCCCGAAAATCCTCCCGAGGACGAGCCTCCCGAGAACCCTCCGGATGAATGCCCGCCGAAGCCGCCTCCGTAAAAGCCGCCGCCGTGATAATCGTCGCCGTGATGATCGCTGCCGCCGTGATAAATTGCTTTGCGAATTATGCGGCCGGGTAAAATCAAGGTAATCAGTACCAGAACCGTTATTATAATAATAACGGCGAGGTCGATTTTTTCGTCCCCGAAACCTGATGAGGAGTAATCGCCGATGTCCGTGTCGTCAATGCTCGTATAGCCCTCTACTCCGTATTCGGAATAAACCTCCTCGACGAGCTTTTTGTAGCACTCGCGAAGACCCGTGGAATAGTCGCTGTTTTTGAGGTACGGAACTGCATAGGAATCGAGAATTCGTCCCGATTTACCGTCGGTGAGAGAGCCCTCGAGACCCTTTCCGACTTCAATTCGCACCTGTCTGTCGCCCGTGGACAACAGCAGCAATACGCCGGAATCATCGTCCTTATCGCCTATGCCCCATTCTCGCGCAAGTCCTATCGAATAGCTTTCAATATCTCTGCCGCCGAGGCTTTGAACCGTGACAACTACTACCTGCGCCTTTGTCTTTTTGTACAGCTCCTCGCCGAGAGCTTGTATGGTGCTTTTGTCCTCATCGGTGAGACACGAGGCAAAATCGTTGACGAAAAAGTCACTTGTGGGAGACGGGTAATCGTCTCTAGATAGTGTGGTCATTTTGTTGTCATCGGTAAAGCTTGGGGCGAAAAAACTGCTTGCCGGCAACGGATGCTCGCTTATTGCGGCTGCCGGCAGAGCCGTCAGCAAAACAATTAAAAGTGAAACAAGCAGTGCGCCTGCACCTATCGTCTTTTTCATGGCTTATTTACCGAAATCCACAGCGGGAACAGTTGCAGCTTCGGCTGTTGCGGTGAAATAATCCGCCTTTTCAAAATGGAAGAGTCCCGCAATTATCGATGCGGGGAACGATTGAATTTTTGTATTGTATTCCTTTGCGGCATCGTTATAGTCCTGTCGCGCAACGGAAATACGGTTTTCGGTGCCTGCAAGCTCATCCTGAAGATTTATAAAATTCTCATTTGCCTTGAGATCGGGATAGCTTTCGGCTATCGCCAAAAGTCGTGATACGGCGCTGTCAAGCTGACTCTGAGCACTGTTCAGCTCGTCAACCGTCTTGGCACCCGAAAGTGCCGTGCGAGCGTCCGCAACTGCCGTAAAAACGTCCTCCTCATGAGAAGCGTAGCCCTTTACGGTGTTTACAAGGTTCGGTATAAGGTCCGCGCGGCGCTGAAGCTGTGTTTCAACCACGGACTGCGCGCTCGTCACGTTTTCACGCAGCTTTACGAGATTGTTGTAGCTGCCGGCAATGCTGCCGATAAGTGCAATGACTATAACAGCAACAATGATTCCTACTGTAAGACTCTTTTTGTTTTTCATGGTGTTACCTCCTTTTTCGGGGGAGAAATATCAGTCGTCAAAACCGTTCGGATTGTTTTTTTGCCAACGCCATGAATCCTCGCACATTTCCTCGAGGTCGCGTTTTGCCTCCCAACCGAGCTCTTTTTTAGCCTTTGACGGGTCGGAGTAGCAGGTAGCTATATCACCGTCACGGCGAGGAGCGATTTTATAATTGATTTTAACGCCTGTGGCTTTTTCAAATGCTTTAACTATATCTAAAACGCTGTAACCCTTGCCTGTGCCGAGATTATAAATTCTTACGCCGCCGTTTGAGGATTTCAGCTGCTCTACGGCTTTTACGTGACCGAGAGCCAGGTCAACCACGTGGATGTAATCACGAACACCCGTTCCGTCGCGGGTGGGGTAGTCGTTGCCGTAAATCGAGAGGCAGTCAAGCTTGCCTATTGCAACCTGTGTTATATACGGCATAAGATTGTTCGGGATTCCGTTGGGGTTTTCACCTATGAGGCCGCTCTTGTGAGCACCTATCGGGTTAAAGTAGCGAAGCAGCGTAACATCCCAGCTGTTGTCTGCTTTATAGAGATCCTCGAGGATTATCTCTATCATATACTTTGTGGTACCGTAGGGATTGGTTGTACCGCCGGTTTTCATATCCTCCGTGAGCGGCGAAACATTGTTCATACCGTAGACGGTAGCGGAGGAGGAAAATACAATCTTTTTGCAGCCGTTGTCTCTCATAACCTCGCAGAGCGCAAGAGTTCCGCCGATGTTGTTATCGTAGTACTCAAGCGGCTTGTGGCAGGATTCGCCTACCGCCTTGAGGCCTGCAAAATGTATGACGGCATCTATTTTATTTTCCTTAAATACGGAGTCAAGCTTCTTTTTGTCGCGAACGTCGCACTCATAAAACTTAACCTTTTTTCCGACTATTTCCTCAACGCGCTCGAGTGCCTTGGGGCTTGCGTTGTAGTAGTTATCAACCACTATCGGTTCATATCCTGCGTTAATAAGCTCTATGCAGGTATGGGTGCCTATAAATCCGGCACCGCCGGTTACTAATATTGCCATTTAAAATGTCCCCCTTGATAATATATACAAAATATGACGGCTTAAAAAGTGTTATGAAAGATTTGTTCCGGGATAGTATTTTGCGAGTATCTGCGCGTAGGTCGAGCCGTCGGCAGCCATTTTATTTGCACCGGCAAGGCTCATACCGACACCGAAACCGCTGCCGTATGAGGTTATCTTAAAGGTGTCGCCGGAAGAGGTGTAGGATACGGCAAAGCAGTATGACGGAATCTTGTTTTCGAGAAGCTCACAGGCGAATTTATATCCGCTTATTTCCTTACCGCCTACGTTTACGGTTTCGACGTATCCTACTCCCGTGCTTATGGCGCCGTCGTGCTTTGTAACCTTTACCCAATCCTTGGCGGAGCCGGAGAGATTTATCGAGCTGTCAAATTTATTTGCAAGCTCCTTTAATTCACCGGAAGTCAGAGTAATCTCCGTTTTGTAGCCGTCTGCGTTTTTATCGGATGCGCTGTCTACCGTTTTAAGGTAGGGGAAGGAATTACCGAAAACAACGTCTGCCGAGGTGGTTTTACCTGCCGACAGCTTAAATGTGGGAGTGAATGCCGGTTGACCGTTATATACGACATATTCGCCGAATACCTCCGAAACGGCATTCAGTATGTTGTCGCTCACCGTTTCTGCGGCATTAAGACCGCTCACGTTAAAGTTTGTGTTGCGGTATTTCAAATATGTATAAACGGCAACTGCATCTGCCTTAATGGCTTCGGAATTGTAGCTGTCGTCCACATCCGCGGCCACAATTTTTGCGAGTGCCTTTTTTGCCTCCGTTTTTACGCCGTTGAGCACGATGTATTCGGGGAGAGCGTTTTCGTTTGCCGCATTGTCACCCTGAGAAGCGGCGCTTGCGGCGTCCTCGGCCGCTCTCGCAAGGTCGTCCTTATCAATTCCGTTAACCGCTTCATTGCGCATAAAAACAGAGAGCGGAACCGTATCCTTGGATATTTCCGGGGGAATGGTCGTTTCCTCGGAAGTCGTTTCGGGCGCGGTGTTTGCGAGTGCCTCGGCGGCTTTTTTGTCTCTTTGATATTTCACAAGGAAAAATGTGCCTGCCGCAACGGCAAGAGCGAGAATTATTACAAGTATTGAAACAAGGACTTTTTTCCCTTTGCCGGGAGTTTTTTCGGCTTCGGGCTCTGCTGCGGCTTCGCCGGAAATCTCTATGCCGACGGAGCTTTCCCCGGAGGCCTTTTCGCCGATAAGCTCTATAAGCTCCTCTGCGGCGTCTCTTATGAAGCTTTCATCCTTTTCATCGGGCTCGCGGTAGAGCTTTCTGACTATTGCGGAGCTTTCGCCTGCGACGGCAATGCATATGTAAGAACAGCCGTCCGTATTGCAAATATCCGAAATGCACGCGCCGAAATCCGCAGAGGCAAGCTCCTTTGCCGATTTTGCCATCTGTGCGGTGTAATCGGTGACATTAAAGTCGCCCTTGTCCTCGACATGCGGTGTAAATGTGAAGAACTCGAAAAAGTCGGGTGAAACAGAGCCGAATGATTTTACATATTCGGAATTTTGATTGCCGTTCACCGCAACACGGCTGCCGCTCTCGCGAAGAATATTTACGGTTTTGGAAGTGACTTCCCCTACACTCTCGGGAAGCGCGGGAGGCGTCTGCGCAGCTTTTTCGGGAGCCGGTGCCTCTTGCCTTTTCGGCGGAACAGACGGCTTTACCGTTGCGTTTTTCGGGGCGTAAGCCTCCTCGCGGACAGCTATGGTCTCGCCGCTCGTGAGATACGGAATAACGCCGTTGCGAAGCACCGTGTCAAGGCGTACATCGTCAAGAGGCAGATACATTATCTGTTGATGTCCCTTAGAAATGACAAAGCCGGAATTTACTCCGTCGCGGGTTAAAAACGGGACGGCACCCTTCGGCATCTGCGATTGAAGCAGCTTTTGCGACTCGGGAATTTCCGCGGCGCGCCCGAGTGCTTTTTTGACCGTCGGATTTTCCTCAATGTCAAGAGAGAGCGCCTTTGTAAGCAGCGTCTTTGTTCTGACATATATCTTCGGGTCAACGGCAATAACTATAAGCTCGGAGTCCGCAAGTGCTTTGCCGAGCGACGGGAACATCTCCTTGAGAGAAGAAAATCTCTTGAAGGACACGTCATCGTCGGTAAAGGCGTTAAGACTGCCGGAAATTTTGATTTGAAGCTTAGTAGCCGGAATGTCGTCACTCGAAATAAGTGAAAACAATTTCAAATTCATATCCTTGTCCATCCTTGTTTATAAATGTGTATTAAAAACCGATTATTCGGCGGGCTGCCATTTTTCCGCCGAAGCAAAGGGGTTCTTTTGACCTTTTTTATCATACCATACCTGCGGATAGCGCGGATTTTCGTTGACCGTGACGAGCGAAGTGTCTACATTTTCGCTTTCGCCGTCGCGCAGAAGTCTGCCGACAACCACAAGTCTTGCGTTTGAAAATTCGTAGCTGCAGGTGGATAGTGTAATAAGCTTATCCGTATAGTCTACGCTGACGCCTGTCGAATAAAGCTTTCTCTCGTCTATTGCCGCTATAAATGCGTCAAAGTTTTCCTTTGTCGGGAATTTGGGCGTGTTGTAGTAAAAGAGGTAGCCGTTATCCTGCTCGGGCGCGCTGCCTGCTATAAAGGCGGCATAGATTTTAAATTTATAGGTCTTAAACAGAGTGTCGTATTCTATAATCGGCGACTCCTTAAAGCCGTCGGGCTTCTTGTATTTGTCAAGCTCGGCAAATACAAGGCCGTCGCTCATGTGATGACCGTAAATTACAGTGTTCTGGCTGAGATATTTCGGGTCACAGCGGAAATCGAGGAACGGGCAGCCGTAACGGCTGTAATTGCCGTAGAAATCCTGCTTGAGGTACTCGTCGTTATCCTCGGCCTGCACAACCTGGACATCGATTGCCGTATTCGGAACGCGAATCCAACCGACAAGGTCGTTGTTTATGGCATAGAGATAAGCGTATTTCGGCATCATCCCCTGAGGCAGAGTGACGTTTGGATATTTGGCAAAAAATTCCGCCCACGCATCTTCGTCGGTAAGATTTGAATCGGCGTCGATAACCTGGCCTTTAATGTTAGCGTTTTGCTTGTTGGCGCTGTTTTTCTGACCCATCAGCACGCCGAACCAAACAGCGCAGCCGATAAGCGTGAAAACAGAGACGTCCATTATTACCTTTCTGATTATCTCGGAAACCTTGTCATGCTTATTCGGGAAGAACGCCGCAAGACCGCTCTTGAACATCTCACCGAAGGTCTTGACGGGTTTCTCATCTTCTTCCGGTTTTTCTTCCTTCTGCTCTTCCTCGGGCTTTTCTTCGGGCTTTTCTTCCGGCTTTTCTTCCGGCTTTTTATCCTTGGAGGGGCGAACTATTGCGATGTTTTCTGCGGGAGCTTTTTCCTCCTCGCGAGGCTTCTGATATTGATTTGTAATATCGATGAAGTGGTTATCGTCGCCGGAATATTTGTTTCTTCTCGACGTCTGCTCGGTTTCATTTTGAGAGTTGTCGTTTATGGCAGACAAAATATCATTGTAGATTCTGTCGGTGTTTTTATCGATAACCTCGTTTTTCTTTTCGCTTTCGTCTTTTGACTTCGCATTTAAGTTTTGCGGCTCCGCTTTTTCGGTGCGAGACTGCTCTGTTTCGGCCGGCTGAGCGTTATTCGGCTCAGGCTGTGACTTATCCTTCGACTCGTCACCGAGGGCAGAGAGTAAATCGTTTATCTCGCTGTCGGGTTTTTCGTCCTTTGCGGTTTCGTGGTTTACCTTATTTTTAAGCTCTTCAAATGATAAAAGCTCGTTGTCGTTGTTTTTCTTGTCCTTGCTTTTGCTCATTTAAGCTCTCACTCCTTTCGGATACCATCTTTCGGCGTTTTTATATGGATTTGCTTTTTTATATTTGTCATACCATATCTGCGGATAGCGCGGATTTTCGTTTACCGTCGCAAGCGAGGTGTCAACCTCTTCGCTTTCACCGTCTCGTATGAGCCTTGCAACCAGTACGCAACGGGCGTTTGTCTCGCCGCGGCGCGTTGAAATATCCATATCGCGCGTGCAGGTCGAGAGGGTGAGTATTTTGTCGTCGGTATTTACGTCTATTCCCGTCGAATAGAGCGAGCGTGACGCAATCTCGTCAAAGTACTCTGCGTAGTTTTCGCCGCTCATAAACGGGTATATGTAATTGAAAACATAGCCGTTGTCGTCCTTTTCGTCCGCGTTTGTCAAAAAGACGGCTATGACTTTCCATTTGTAATCGTGATAGATAGTGTTAAACTCAATTACGGGATTTTCTTTCCAAAATTCGATGTCCTTGTATTTTTCAACGTCCGAGAACATGGTGGAATCGAGGTAATTGTGACCGTAAATAATGGTGTTTGTGTCAAATTCGCCGTCGGTTATCGTGTTGCGGTAATCGACAAACGGAGTTCCGCGGCGCTCGTAGCTGCCGTAGAAGCTGCGCCTTAAATAGTAATTGTTGTCGGAGCCGTGCACAACGGGATGATTTACAGTTGTACCGGGAATTTTTATCCAGCCGACAAGATCGGGATTTACGGAATACGCCTTTTTGTATTTTTCCTGAATGCCGTCCGGGAAAACCGTGTCTCCGTAATCGTACTCGGGCACGTCAAACTGCGGATTTGCAAGGCTTGCTATTTCCGCCGCCTCTTTTTTGCTCTTTATTATATCAACACCGTATTTCACACAGAAGGTTCCGGAGACTATCAAAACAATTATTGATATAAAGAGTATAAATTTGCTGCCCTTGCTCATCGGCTTCTTTTTTTGTTTCTTTTTGCCGCCTTTTTTCTGCGGAACGGTGTTTTCGGTGATGACATTATCGTCGTTCATCGTATTGCCTCCATTATCATTTCGAGAGCGGTATCCGCGCTGATGTTACGGTTTTGCTCCCTGACGTCGCCGGTAAAATTGTTTAGAAGCTTTTTAACTATTGTGCTTTTACCGTCGGAAACGGCTATATAAACAAGGCCCACGGGCTTATTTGTATCGTCCGAAGACGGTCCCGCTATACCCGTAACGGCAACTGCTATATCGGCCTTTGTAAGAGACAAAACGCCCTTTACCATTTCACGCGCGGTTTCGCGGCTTACGGCACCGTATTTTTTTAGGGTTTCCCGGGAAACGCCGAGCACATTTTCTTTGAAACGGTTTGAATAACAGACAACGCCGCCCTCGAATACCTCGGAGGAGC
>UMEF01027143.1_pt1 | contig 13286 bp, 10 predicted proteins | sample 1964671 | NCBI WGS metagenome assembly UMEF01 (sample SAMEA4836012, study PRJEB28245) | human gut metagenome | biome: gut microbiome; material: fecal sample | place: Denmark | collected 2008 | reverse complement strand
AAATCTTCTTAAAAGCAAGCACTATGAGCTTAGTTTACACACGTATTCAGAACATCAGGTCTAATTCTCGCCTGGATAAGTTCGAGCTCCGTCCGAGTCGCTATGGCGCACTGAATCTCTTCATGGACCAGAGCCAGGACCCGAATGGTATTCTCACTCCGGAGCTTGTCGAGAAGGCTCGCACCTCTATCGGCAACACCCTTGAGACTCCGGTTATCAACTACGATGCAAACATCAGCATCGGTAACACTCGCAGCGTAACTATCGCAGACAGTGAGAACACTTCTGCTATGGTTCAGTTCTCTTTCACAACCTACTCCTGGGGCTTCACTGTAACTCCAGCAATGTACATGAACAACGAAATCAGCATTCAGCGTGACTTCGAGGCCAAGATGATGAAGTACATCTACAAATTTGCTTCTACACTTGACAAGGCCGCTCTCGCTGCTCTTGCTGCGGCTAAGACCCAGGTTATGGCTAATCCGTTGTTCTACACCTTCGGCTCCAATACAATCTCTGCTGGCTGGCTACAGCGCGAGAACTTGCTTGGTGACCTCAATGTTATGATGGAGGCCAACGACTTCTTCGGTCAGCTCCACGTTGTCGGCGACGCCGGCGTCCAGAGCATTGTCCGTAAGCTCGCCCAGAAGGACCTCTACAACATTGAGAACAAGCACAATGAGTGGGGTGACAAGGTATTCCACTTTACCAATGGTATTACCGCCGCTGAGAAAACTTTTGCTCAGGGCTACGCAGTACAGCAGGGCTCAGTTGGTCTATTGACCCGCTTCGAGCGTGACAGTATTCTTGGCACTCGTTCTGGCGACGGCCATGAGTGGGGTATCGCAACGCTGCCTGTCCTCAACATGCCTGTCGGCACTTACTTCTACGACTCTGTCGACGACTACAACACTATCGCTGGTGCAGCTACCGCTGACTTGACTCGTACTCGTAAAGAGCACTATGGTTTCGCAATAGACGTTTGCTTCGTCACCGCATACAACAGCAGCCCTAGCAAACTTGCCAGTCCTATCATTGCCTTCAACGTTGGCTATGACGCCACTACTGACAAGCTCGGTCTTGTGGTTAACAATGTTGGCCAGTAGTAGAGCAAAAACCCTTTCTGTTTCATAGCTTTAAGGCCGGAGGACGCCGTGGACCACTAAAGTCCTAAGCGTCCTCTGTTTTTATATTAAAAGACACGCAGCATGTTACGAGCAAAATACATAGAAGATAGTCTTCTCGGTCTTGTTGGTTGGAAACAGACCGATGATGCTAATCCTGACCTCTTGCTATCCTCCAATCTGCTTGGTAGTGAGAGCGGTTTATATTATCAGCAGGCACACCCTTTGCTCACTCTTAATAACATGGCGAGCATTGCACCTGACTTTTCCGATTATACCAAGCCTGAGTATGATGATACGGCCACGTATCTTAAGGACCAGATTATTAAAGTTACGACTACTACTGAAGAAACCGCAGTAGTCAAGTACTTTAAGGCCATTGACACTGTACCTGTGGGTATTAAGCCTGGGGTCTCTGAAGGCTGGCCTAACTACTGGATTGAAACCTCACCGTTCTCTGAATGGCTTGAAGATAAGACGCGTTCTACTATCTACAAAGCTATCTATACGTACCTTAATGATAAGCAGAATAAAGGTACGTACAAGAACCTTCTTGAAGACCGCATTCTGTTTGACGTCACTACACGTATTTCCGATAAAATTGCAAATACTGATGCATTAGTCGGTTTTGAGATTATTCCGGCACGTGCTAAGGGCGTTACTATCAAAGTGAACAAGATTGGCTTGCACTTTTCTACACCTGGTATCTACAGGGTGTATATCATGCATTCGTCTAAGCGGGGACCAGTCTACTCTTTAACCTTTATTAAAACTCAGCCTAACACCTGTGAATGGTTCAAGACTGACAACCTCTATCTTCCGTATATTGAGTCCGAGAATGGCACAGTCGCAGGTTCCTGGTACGTATGCTATCTGCAGAGCGAACTTCCTCCAAACAGCCAGGCGATTAACCGGTCTTATGACTGGTCCGGCATGACTTGTAGAACCTGCAACCGCAGGGACTATGAGGCATATCTCGCTTGGTCAAAGTACATGGAGATTAACCCATTTCGTGTTAACGGTAATGACGTAAGTCTGGTTTCTGGTGATTTCAATGATGACTACTCTAACGCGTTCTTTAACACAAATCAAAAGTCTCTCGCCTTGTGGGATGCCGAAGACATGCAGTATTTTGCTGACAAGACCTGGGGCCTTAATCTGGACATTACTGTGGGCTGCGACCTGACTGACTTTATAGTTGACCAGCGCTGGCTATTCCAGGATGTGCTCATGAAGCAAATGGCCGTTGACGCTCTTCGTGAGTTTGTCTATAATCCAAATGTACGCACTAACAGACATTCAGTTAACGCTGGACGTACTGAAATCCTGTACGAGATTGACGGCGACTCTAGTTCTATGCGTGAAAGCGGTCTGGCCTACGAGCTTAAGCAAGCTCTCGGGGCTATCAGCCTTGCTACTTCTGGTATCAATCGTGTCTGTCTGCCTTGCTGTAATCACGGACTTCGCTACAAACCAATTTAGTTATGGCTTACTACTATCAAGGTACACTTCGTAATATGACGTATCGTCTACGTAAGTTTAGAACTTACTTAGATGAGTACCTTGAGGACTATTTTGCCTTTTCCGGCACACAGGAGCTGCTGACAGGTATGGTAGCCAACAGTCAGCTATACAGACGAGGCATAGAAGGTTTTGGCACCAAGATTATGAGTTATGCGCCATACGCGCCAAGAACTATCGCTAATAAAAAACGCAAAGGTCAGCCGTATACTCGCGTAACTTTGAAAGATACGGGTGCATTTTATGAGGGCTTCAAGGTTATAGCAAATAGCGAAGGCTTCTATATCACGTCTACTGACGAGAAAACTGACAAACTAGTTGATAAATATGGCCCGTCAATTTTCAGGCTTACTGCTGAGAACTTCTCTCGACTAATACGCAGTCACTTACGTAAAGATTTATCAAGTTTTATACGAATTAAATATGGACTTAAAATAAAATGAGACTTGAAAATGTAACGATACCTATAAAGCAAAATCCGGTTTTGCTTGATGCAGTTATACAGGATTTGCAGAAAGCCCTAGTGACCAGGCTCTCCTGGCTTGATAAGGCTTTTGGCCGTGCGTATAAACTCGTAGAGCACCAGTCAGATTCTGGTAAGTGGGTCTATCCTGCGGCGTACACGGGACAAGGCGAATACGTCTCGCTCAACCCAAATGACAAATTTGGAAATTTCTGCTGGTTCGATATTTATGACCCTCAGGAAATCAGGCAAGTTACGCAAGGTCTGCCCCAATACACTTTCCGAGGCGCAATTATATTCTGGTATAATATGGAAACCATTTATCCAGATGCAACTTATCTTCACACCGAAGAAATAAAGAATGAAGTGATTTCACTGCTCACCACTCCTGGTATTATCAAGGTCCAGGGCAAACTTGTTGTTAAAGAAGCATACGAGCGGTTTGAGAATATCTACCGTGGGTATACTATCCAAAAAATCTATAATGAGTTTGTTTATAGCAGCCAGGACTTGGCCGCAAAGGACAAGCAGTTCTTTATGTACCCATTTGGTGGTCTTCGTATTGAATTTGAAATGACAACTCGTGAATTATGTCAACCGTATATTATTTAGTACTTATAGTGCTTATTGCACTTGCAGTAACATTTATCATTCAGTTTGCCGAAAAGCGTGGTTATCGTGACCGCGCAATCGACAATACTAAAGGCCTTTTGCAAGAAATGCTCAAATGTGACTTCTGTTTAGGCTTCTGGACGAGCTTAATTTTGAGCATTATTGTTCTTGCGGTGCTTGGAAACTGGTGTATTTTGTTTGCGCCAGTCTTTACCACGCCAATTATACGTTTTTTACTCAATTAAGGGTAGGTTTTTTCGTCTTCCAGAATTGACAAAAAATTTCTGGATAGTTAATTATATTTTGGAGAATTTCAGATTGGCCAGAAGAGCCAAAATATATCAATAATCTTGATTTTTTATAGTTTTTCCGGGAGAGAAATCCGCCCTTAAAATAAAATCCATAAAGCTATGAAGACAATTGACACAGGAAAACACGTAATTAAGCTGTATGACAGCGTAGATGAACTTCCGATTGGCGCTTATCAGCGTTACAACAAATTTTTATTGATTGATGCCGGTATCGGGTCCTCTATTGACGACCTCGATGCTCATATTGTAAAGCTGGCAAAGTTTATTGGAAATAATGAACGCGAAAAAGCAGCGCAAGAACTGCAGAATATGCGCCAAAATCTATTTATGATTAACGCTAACATATCTCCAAAGTACTTAGCTTTTGCCGCATTAGTCTACAGTATTGATGGTAAGAAGATTGAGGCTGTTTCTGATGATGATTACAGCGAGTTACTGACCAAAATTCAGGAAATGCCACACAGTTTGTTAACCAAGACACTCGATTGGCTTAAAAAAAAATTACAGACGAACTTGAAGCATACTTCCCAGGACAAGCAATAACCGCTCAAGAGAAAGAATATTATGCCCAATTGAAACAGCGTATACTTTTACAGCTTGATTTTCTGGCAAATGGTGTAGACCATGACGATGAAATACAAGAGTTGGACGCTAAAATGTTCGCAAAGTATCGGCCTGGTAATTTTGATGGTCCTAAGTCAATAGAGGTTGAGTATAACAAGCAATTTGAAAGTACATGCTTGATTATAGCGCAGCAAACAGGCCTTGCACCGAAGACTTTAACAGTGTTGCAGTTTTATAGCGCACTTGAAGACATAAAGAAACAAATTAAACGCAATACGAAATATGGCAGCAGACGACAGCTTTATTAGGTACAGTGATTTTATAGTACCTGACGACTCTATCGAGAAACTTATAGAGCTTCTCGAGCAGGTTAACGTACACATGTCTAAAGTGGCCCAGAGTGTGCCAGTTACTGCTGAGAAAATGACGGCAGCTATTAAAAAGGTTACGGGTGTAACTACCGACGGCGAGAACGCTCTTGCCGAAATGGCTACTTTTATCGAAAAGCTTGAAAAGTCTTATCGTGACCTTGCATACGCGCAGTCTGATTTTGGCAAAGCCACTGCTGTAGTTAAAGAGCAGATTAAAGAGGCTAACCAAGAAACACTTTCCCGGTACAAACTGGATAAAGCGGCAAAAGGAGCTATCGATGCTCTTAATGAATCGATTAAGCGTGAGACAGCTCTCTATAATGCGCTCAGTGAGGCTGACCGTATGAATGTACATACTAATGATGAGCAACTTGCAAAAATTCGTCAGCTTACTCAAGAGCGCGCATATGCTCAGCGTGAACTTAAAGCTTCTATTAGTGCGGTTAATGACTATGTACGAGCACAAACAAATATGCTTAAGCAAGACGACAGTTTAGCGGTTATGACTGCCCGTTATGCAGACGCAGCAGCTCGTAAGAGAAAAGCCCACCAGCTTGATGCCGCAGCTATGAATACCAAGGCCACGTCTATCGATGGCCTTAAAGCAAGACTTGACCAGCTTGTTGCTTCATACCGTAAACTTGATGAGTCTGCGCGTAATTCTGCGCAAGGAGTGCAGATGCAGAAGGACATTATGAATCTTACGGCCCAGTATGAAGCGCTTAATGCAACTATGAATGGTAGCTCATTAAGTGCAGATGCTCTTGCCAATGCGTCTCGTCGGCTTGCGCTTGCCCAGAGTACTGAGGCTGAGCGTATTGCAGAGACTAACGCACAGGCGGATATAGCAAATTTTAAGATAAAAGCGCGTATTCAGCTTGAGACCGACCTTGAAAAAGCAGAAGAGCGTTTACGTCTTGCGCAATCAGGTGAAGCTGCACAATTAGCAGCTACAAACCAGGATATTGCTGAGCAGAACCGGCTGAACCAAGCGCGTGCGGCGCTTATGCGTGCAAATATTCCTATTGAGGTTGAGGCTAGAAATCAGGTAGACTTCACAAAGCTGTCCTATGACCAGCTGAATGCCATTTACGAGGCCAATGCTCTTGAACTCAGAAAGCTATCTCTCTCTCAAAAAGCACAGCGCGATGAATTAACTGCGTATCAGCAACAAATTGCGGCGCTAATGACTACTATGGAGGTGGGCATTAGCGCCGGCCGCGGTGGTATGCAGAGACTCGGTAAGAACTTTGACGGCTTATCTTATTCTATATCGCAGCTCTTACGTGAAGCGCCAGCCGCTGCAGTGTCGATGAATACATTCTTCCTTGCTATCTCTAACAACGTTCCTATGGTTGTTGACCAGATTAGGAAGGTTATTACGGCTAACAAACAGCTTAAAGCTGCCGGCACTGAAACAGTAAGTGTGGTTAAGCAGATTGGTAAATCTCTACTATCCTTTAACGCTATTATGATGCTAGTGGTCACACTTCTTACCTTCTTTGGTGAGGATATTTTGAAGTGGGCCAAAAAGCTTATAACCGGTAACAATGTTATTATCAGTACAACCAAAGCGCTCAAGAAGCTTAAAAAGCAAATTAAAGAGACGAGCGATGAGTTTGGTGAAGGCTTGTCTACTTTGTACCGCTTGCAACTACAGTGGAAAAACTTACGTACTGAAGCCGAGAAAACCAAATGGATTAAAAATAACCAGTCTGAATTCTCAAAGCTTGGTATTGCCATTAACAATGTGGCTGATGCCGAGAATGTATTTATTAAGAATACAGGTGCTGTTATTGAGTCTATGCGTCTTCGTGCTATTGCAGCCGCTGCAGAGCAGCTTGCAGCTGAAGAGTATAAGAAAGCAATGCAGGAGGGCGCAAGTCGTGGCGTTCTCGAAGCCGAGTATCAGGCGCATGAGAATAGCGCGAGAGGTCGTATTAGCGCCCTGTATTTACAAAATGGACAGGTTGGTGACTATGTTTGGACCCATGATAGCCAAGGTAGGCAAGTAATGCAAAAGACTACCCAAGAACAACTCAACAAATTACAAGAAGAAGCGCTTGCAAATGATAAGAAACGGGCCAAGCAGGCTAAGGAAATTGCAGCTTCTCGTGAGCGTGAACAGCAGTACATACAAAATGGCGTACAGTATACCAGAATGGGTCTTGGCTATACCCAAGATATTATTGATAAGCTCAACGCCGCAGGTATTAAACCTAAAGACCAAAAAGACGTTGGTAAATCAGGTTATGGCCGTGGTGCGCGCTCCCTTGATGAGTATATCCGCAATATGTCTACTACGCTCATTAAAAAAGCTAATGATGCGGCCGCTAAAGCGATTGAAGACGGCTTTGAGCAGCGTAAAGCACAAATTGAGGCTAACTACCAGAACGAGCTTGCGGAGTTGCAGAAAATGTATAGCAAGAACGATGACATTCTCAACAAACGTGGCGCTTACGCTAAGACTGCTCTAACGCCTGAACAGCGGGACAAGATTGAAACCTCTAACAAGGCTATAGGCCAGATTCTTGTCAATCTTGAAGTAGCGAAAAATCAGGAGCTGGAGAAGCTCGAGCGCGAGCATAATATACAGATGAATAAGCTGGCAGAAGAGCGGTATCAGTACATACTCAATCTGGGCAACGCTACTGCGGATGAACAGCTTGACTTGCAAAAGAAGATTCTTGCGGCCCAGAAGAAAGCTGAAATCGAGGCTTACCAAAAGCGTAATCAAGATGACCGTATACGAGACGACGATGGTAATGATATTGGCCTTCAGCTCATTAGCCAGACTTACGCCAAGAAGGAAGAAGACCTGGTTACAAAGCATATGCAGGAAATGTACCGTATCATTGTAGCGGGCCTTGACAATGAGTTGGAAGCTGTTCAGTCTAATTCTGATGAAGAGCTCAGTATTAAGCTTAAGAAACTTAAGGCCGAGCGTAAGATTGCTCTTGCTGAGAATCGCTTAAAACCTACCAGTGAACAAGTTAGCGAGTCTTCTATCAATGCGGCTTTTAATACTAAAGCCGCCAGGACCAAGGGTAGTCATATTCTTGAAGGTTTCGAGCAGAAACAAGGCCTACAAAAAGCAAGATTCAATAGTGTAGAACATACAACAACTCAAATTAAGCGCTTTGAGCTGGAACAGGAAAAAGCTCTGTGGGAAGAAAAAGTAAAACTCGCAGAAGCCGGCATGCTTAATTGGTCTAAGGTCCAGATTGACGAGGCAAAACAGATGATTGCCAACATTAACAGGCAACTAGATAAGTTGCCTAGAAAATTTGATGAAATTCTCGCCGATATTGGAGAGTATGGCATTGGCGGAACAATACTTAAGCATCTTGGTTTTGACGATAACGCGATTGGCGCTTTTAACGAGGTATTTGACGCTATCAAAGATAATATCTCATCTTTGATTGACTCCTGGAATGAGGCAGCGCAAGCCGCTGTAGACGCTGCGGATAAACAAGTTGAAGCTGCTAAGAGTGTTCTGGACGCTGAACTTGAGGCCCGCAATAACGGCTATGCCAATAGTGTTGTTACGGCTCAGAAGGAACTTGCGCTTGCCAGGAAAAAACGTGAAGAAGCTATCAAGGAAAAGGAAAAAGCCCAGAAGGCCCAACTTGCTATTGATACTGTCACGCAAACTTCATCTCTTATTACAGCAACTGCCCAGCTTTGGTCTGCGGTTGGCGGTGTTCCTATTATTGGTCCTGCGCTGGCTCTTGCAGCTATTGCTACTATGTGGGGCTCGTTCGTTGCCGCTAAAATTAAAGCCGCTCAGGTTGCGTCTCAGTCTGAACAGTACGGCGAAGGCGGTCTTGAGTTCCTTGAAGGTGGTTCTCATGCTTCTGGTAACGATATTGACCTCGGTGTTGAAAACAAGCGCCATAAGAGAATGCGTGCTGAAGGTGGCGAGGCTCTCGCAATTATTAATAAGAAGCGTACGCGCCAATATCGTGATATACTTCCTGGTATTATCGAGAGCCTTAATAAGGGTACGTTCGAACAGTCTTATATGCAGTCCTTCGCTGCGCCTGTTGAACTGCAGTTAGCCGGCTTTAGCCAGTCTACGGATATATCCAGACTTGAACAGGACGTGTCCCGTATTAAGGAGGAGCTCGGCTACAGATACTATTCTGAACCTGACCGCACAATTGTTAAAAAAGGCAATTTGACAAGAATAATAAGGAAATAGTGAACAAATAAAATCCCGGACGGCCAATTTGCTCCGGGATTTTATTGTCTCGTTAGATTTGCTAAATTGTACAGGAAACCCGCTTTAATTTGTTATATTTACGCGTATAGTATAAAGCCTGTAATATATGATAGTTAAGACTGCATTATTGCCAACAGAGAAGGCTGGGCAAATTCAAAGAACCGCTAACAATTTTAATTGTCAGTTGCAGGGACTAGCTGTTGCGGCAAATAAACAGGCCAGAGTGTCGGTTGCAGGAGAGGAGGAAGACCTTAAAGCATTATTTGAATCAATCGGCAAAACGTTAAAAGCAAACCACAATGAACCCGATTTATAAATTTCAACTTTCTGCCGGAAATGATACTCGCCAAGCGTTCCCTATTTATAAAGACGATTTGGCGATTGAGTATGCGTTAGAACAGAACCAAGAATTTTACCGGGGCAAATTGTCTGGTAAATTAACATTTCAAAAAGACGATTACCTATTTATTCGCGATAAGGCGTTCGACACACAATTTAACGTCGTAATATCTATTTCATATAATGGCGGCCAAACGTGGGCTGTTTATTGGTCCGGGCAATTTTGGAAAACTGATTGCCAATTTAATGATGACGACCAAACAGTGATAGTAACGCCGAACGTCAATGACCGCTATAATGCGATTTTAGCTGGAATGGACAAGGAATATGACCTTATCAATTTGGCTCCGGTAATCCAACCTGTCAAGTTGGACAAACGGCCGATGATTCAGGTTTATATTCCTGGCCAAACGGTTATCGGTTGTTTCCTTTCTGGCATGTGGTGGGAACAAGAATGCGACGAGGTGACCAACGAAAGCGTATTGGAAAACAAATACTACTTTTACAAGAATAAAACAACCCGAATTGTTGAGGTAACACAACAGGGAACTCCGACTATTCCAGAAGTATACTTTGGTGAGCCGTATTCAGGAATCGGTACAACAGAATACGTAAAAGAAGGATATAAGTTTTTGCATAGTTACTACCGTGCAACTAACGCCACGTTCGAAAAGTTCCAAATCGTTCGTATTTCAGACGGTACAGTAATGTGGCGAGTAATTTTCGGCAATCAAACACCCACGACATACCCGATTGAAATTGAATTGATTCCGAATTCGGGTGCAGGCGCGTCAGGAACTGTTAAATTATACATTCACGACACATCGGTATTCGCGCGGTATATAACAGACGTTGAACATGCATCAGGACTGGACGCAAGTCCAATTCCAACTGATGATATTGTAGAAAATAACCGCAATTATTCGCATGTTATCGGTTACTATTTCCCGGACACAATTTGGATTTCAGATTATCTTACAACAACGCCGACCAAATGGGGTATATATCAGCCAGGGCTATACTACGATGCCGGAATACCCGCAGCCGCTGGTTTTAGCAACGCATATCCAATTGCTCGAGCAGCATGGTCCCATATATCATATTGGTTCGTCTTTGACGTATTCGATTGGATAACGGAACAACATTGGCGCAAGGAATACACATTAAAAGATGTGTTCCCACTTTGGTCGGTTATATCAGTTTTGTTGGCAAAGATTGCGCCCGGAATCACACACGATAAAACAACAGATTATTCCCAATTCCTGTATGACGATACCAACCCAATTACAAGTATTAAACAACGGTTGTTCATTGCGCCTAAATCAAATGTCATTTCCTCTGGTTATGACCAACCGGCGCAAAAGGCCCCAATAACATTAAAGCGCATTACTGATATGTTGCGTGATTGTTTCCGTTGTTATTGGTTCATTGATAAACAAAACCGGTTCCGCATCGAACATATATCATATTTTATGCGCGGTGGTAGATATAGGGGAGAGCCTCTTGTTGGAATAAATTTGACGAAACAGATTGTAACTCGAAACGGGAAACCATGGGCGTACGCCCGTAATCAATACGAATTTGATAAATCGGAAATGGCGGCTCGCTACCAATTTGGATGGATGGACGACGTTACTGAGCCTTTTGACGGATACCCGATTGATATTGTTTCCAAGTACGTTACTCCGGACAACATAAAACAAATTGATGTGTCACAATTCACGTCTGACGTTGATTATATTTTGTTGAATCCTAGCGAAATTTCCAAAGATGGCTTTGTATTGCTTGCCGGAGCAGCTGAAAATTATTTGGAAGAACCAATTACGAAAAGCGGTACGCCGACGTCTGGAATTATATTTAATGAAATTGACTTGCGTCAATTCCTTGGGCAAACGATAACGATAAATATTCAAAGCACGGCAGGAAATATAAAAATTGCGCAATCAGATGCTATTGCAGAACTGGAAGAAATTGGTACGATTGTACGGGCAAATACAACATATTCATTTACGTTCAAGGTTACGCAAATGTTTATTATAATGTATAATTCTGCAACGAATTTCACTGGAACGTTGAATGCAATATATGGCATTACGTACAAATTACCGTATGCTAATTTTAACTTTGATGGAATGGACCATATATTGCAAAATGCGTGGGTCTCATTTATGTTCTTGCAGCAGTACTATATGTTTGATATGCCTGCGCAGAATGTAGAAATAAATGGCGTTAGACAAGTGGTGCAGGGTATTAAAAAGTTGAAAACACAAACCATCAAATTCCCAGTCTTAAAAGAACCAGATATGTTCAATTTAATTAAAACGGGACTTGGCAATGGGACAATCCAGAAAATGTCCATAAATTTGTCATCAAGGAACGCAAACACAACGTTAAAGTATGATACCAAATAATAATTTATCTGTGTTACCATTCTACGATTCAATCGAGCGACAGAATGCCCGTAAATGGTGGATGTATGACAAAGTATATCCGCTGTTTGTTCCGTCTGGCTATATGCTTCCTTTTCAAGTGATGCGCCCGCCAAGAACAGAACTTGCAAAAGGTGACCTCCTTGAATCGACAGACGGCGATACGGGCTATCTGACAAGCGATGGTTCTTGGTATCAGGACGTGAGTTCAGGTTTTGTCAATGTATATGACGTATCGGGGATAGACGCGGTGTATTTATCTAATATTCCAACGTATGTTCACGGAGGCGAGGAGGTCGGAGACTCGGTATGCTATGTTGCTTATGATAGTTCGGATAAAGTCCTGTTTTCTCGATCTGTTAGTATGGGTACGTATTCTGGCTTTTGGACATTGCCAAAAGGTACTACAAAAATAAAGGTGCTTACCTCAAATAGCGAGTTTGAGCAGTATGACGGGGAAGTGTATAAGGCGAATAACGTACCAACAACGATAAAAAGTTTCAAGATTTATACACGATGCGGCGAGTTGGTAGGCGACTTTACACAAGCAATCCTGGACGCCGGAATTGCCATTAAACCGTTTGCGTCGCTTGGGTATGATGTAATCGTGTTCGGCGGTCAAACGCCCGTGTTCACGCAATTTGCAAATGGCCAATATTACGCCACGATTTCCGACGGAACCCAAACGTGGTATTCCGAAATGTTCACGGTCGTAAACGACATTGAACCATATTTGAAAATCGAGTGGTGGGACGTAGAAGATTTCGTGATGGACGCCGGAACGATTGTTTACAAATACGCAAACAATACACAATTTAGAAATATCTTGTATTTACAGACAGATATTGCTAAGCCAGAATACGAGTTCGAGGAAGAAAGCGAAGAAAGGGACGGCTATACTTTCCCTATCAAGCAAATATCAAAGAAAACGTTTCATTTTTCATTCTTGGCTTCGGAGTATCTTCTAGACGTCATGCGCTTCATAAGGCTGTCGGACTATGCAGTAATAACCTACAAGGGACAAAGATATTCTGTTGATTCGTTCATGCTTTCACCAGAATGGGAAGACTACGGAGATATTGCTTCAGTAGACGCTGAGTTTACGACTGCGACCGTCGCAAAGAAAATTGGCCTCGGCTATATTCGGTCTATAGGCGATTTCAACAATGATTATAATGATGACTACTTAAATAGTTAAAAACCGAGAGAATTATGGCAAATTATGAAACCTTAAAAGCCGCAATTCAACATGTTATCAAGACAAATGATAACAATGAAATTACGGGCGCATTGCTTCAACAAAGTTTGTTAGCAATAATAAATTCAT
>UMEF01004463.1_pt1 | contig 13345 bp, 8 predicted proteins | sample 1964671 | NCBI WGS metagenome assembly UMEF01 (sample SAMEA4836012, study PRJEB28245) | human gut metagenome | biome: gut microbiome; material: fecal sample | place: Denmark | collected 2008 | reverse complement strand
TCAGATTGAAAACATTAAACGACAGTCCCTAGTTTACTTCTTTTTGTAAACTTTTTTCAGGACGATACAACGCTACCGGAGACGCTTACCGGAGACACTACCGGAGACGCTGTCGTCGTTCTTCTCTGTCGGCAGGAGGACTACAGGCCGAAGGACTCTTTTACTTTCGGTACGGAGTCGAGGAGTTCCCAGCCGAAGAACTGCAGAACTTTCTCTACCTGTTTGCCGTCACGTACCACTTTTACGGACTTGGTATATGGCTTGCGTCCTACGTGGCCATAACTTGCGGTCGGCTCGTAAATAGGATTCTTGAGCTGGAATTTCTCAATGATTTTTGCAGGCCTCAAGTCGAAAATTTCATTGACCTTCTCCGCGATGGCTGCGTCAGTGAGCCCGTTGGCTGCTGTGCCATAGGTGTTTACGAATACACTGACAGGTTTTGCGACACCGATAGCGTAGGCCAGCTGGACCAGAACTTCTTCAGCGACACCGGCAGCGACAAGGTTCTTCGCGATGTATCTTGCTGCGTATGCGGCTGACCTGTCCACCTTTGAAGGGTCCTTTCCTGAGAATGCTCCGCCACCGTGCGCACCGCGTCCGCCATAAGTATCGACAATGATTTTGCGGCCGGTCAGACCTGTGTCTCCGTGAGGACCTCCGATAACGAATTTGCCCGTAGGATTGACATGAAGAATGAAATCATTCTTGAACAGTGACGCGGTCTTTTCCGGGAGGAAGGCAATGACCTTAGGCAGAAGGATTTCCCTTACGTCCTTTTCGATCTTGTCGTGCATCGCCTTGTCCACTCTCTCCTGGCCGAACTGACGCACAGCCTCGTCATACTTCATATTTCCGAGCTCCGGTGCCACGAATTCATCGTGCTGTGTGGAAACAACGATAGTGTGGACGCGTACGGGGTGATTGTGCTCGTCATATTCGATGGTGAACTGGGATTTTGCGTCAGGCCTGAGATATGGCATCAGGTCGTGGCTGTTTTTTCTGATATCTGACAGGATCTGGAGGGTCAGATGTGATAGAGCCAGCGGCAGCGGCATGTACTCTTCCGTGTCACGGCAGGCGTAACCGAACATCATGCCCTGGTCTCCGGCACCCTGATCTTCAGGATTTTCCCTCACGACACCTCTGTTTATATCTGCACTCTGCTCGTGAATAGCTGAAAGAACACCGCAGGAGTTTCCGTCGAACATATAGTCGGCCTTGTCATAGCCGATATTGTTGATGACCTTCCTTACTGTGGACTGGATATCCACATAAGCGTGTTCCGCCCTCACTTCACCGCCTACCACTACGAGGCCGGTGCTGCAGAAAGTCTCGCAGGCAACTTTGGAATCTTCGTCCTGTCTCAGGAATTCGTCCAGGATAGCGTCTGAAATCTGGTCGGCAACCTTGTCAGGATGTCCCTCAGAAACAGACTCTGATGTAAATAAGTAGTTCATATCCAATATTTTTAAAATCTTCCAGCGCAGGTGGTTCAGGTGTCTGCGTCAATGCTTTTTCACGGCTCCTGACAGTCGTCCGGACACAAAAAAACGTCCCACTGATGTGGAGACGTAACAAAAACACAAAACATTGATATGAAAAGTGGTTTCCGCGCCACGCGGTCACCGGTTGTCAACATTTTAGCATTTTTTAACGTGGTTGCAAGCAGGCAAATCTCTCCACATCAGTTCTGCAAAGGTAAGCCGATATTTCCGAATAGCAAAATATTTTTTTCAGAAAGAAAAAAACTCCTGCCGACGATATGTCGGAACAGCATCGGTCAAACGATGATTTGAACGCTTTAAATTGTATCAGAAAAGATACTGAAATACGTAATTAACACAATTTTAATTGTTTTAGTGTTTTATATTTGTAAGTAATAACCTAAATTTGCATACAAACTATAATAATAATTACAAACTATAATAATAATTACCTCTATGAATTATTCATTAAAGCATTTGTTACTTGCCGGCATCGCTATGTTGGCAGGTACACTAGCCTATGCACAGGTGACAACGTCTTCAATGAACGGACGAGTTACTGATGAAAAAGGAGAACCGGTAGTCGGAGCAGCTGTGGTAGCTACTCATGAGCCTTCCGGTACTGTTTACGGAGCTATTGTTAACCAGAATGGTCAGTACACCATCAATGGTATGCGTGCCGGAGGACCTTACAAGGTAGAGGTTTCCTCAGTCGGTTACAATTCTCTTCTCTTCAAGGATGTAACTCTCCAGCTTGCTGAGACTTACAACCTTAGCGCAACACTTAAGGAGTCAACGGAATTCCTTGAGCAGGTTGTTGTCATTGGTACCGCGAAATCCAAGTTCAGCAATGAGCGTACAGGTGCAGCCACCAACATTGACAACTCTCAGATTGCAGCGCTTCCTACGGTTTCAAGAAGCATTACCGATGTGACAAGACTTTCTCCTTATGGCGGAAACGGAATGTCATTCGCCGGAGCTGACGGACGTACCGCAAACTTTACTGTGGACGGTGCCAACTTCAACAACAACTTCGGTCTCAGCGAAAAGCTTCCTGGAGGTGGCAGCCCTATCTCAATCGATGCTATCGAGGAAATGCAGGTGGTTATTTCACCATTTGACGTTCGTCAGACAAACTTCATCGGTGGAGGAGTCAATGCCATCACCAAATCAGGTACCAACACCTTCAAGGGAACCGCTTATGTATATCATAAGAATGAGAACCTTCGTGGTGATGCAATAGGTGGAGAGCAGATTACAGGTGCACGCGCCAAAGACCGCACCACCACTTATGGATTCACACTCGGTGGTCCGATCGTCAAGAACAAACTCTTCTTCTTCGTAAACTACGAGTATGTGAACACCCCTACTATCGCAAACAGGTGGAGAGGTTCCGAGGACGGCAAGGAGGATGCCAATAACTATATTTCACGCACAAAACTCTCTGATTTGCAGAAAGTTTCAGATTTCGTAAAAGATAAATATGGTTATGATACCGGCTCTTATACAAATTTCCCTGCTGACGAGAGCAACCAGAAGATTCTTGCCCGCATCGACTGGAACATCAATGACAAGAACCACCTCGCAGTTCGTTACAACTACACATTGAACAGAGGTTGGAATGCACCTAACAAGACATCTATGGATGGTGGTACCCGTGCTTCAGGCGCACGTACATCACAGTACTCCATGTCATTTGCAAACTCAATGTATGCAATCGACAACTCAGTACATTCTGTTTCCCTCGACTTGAACAGCCGCATAACTGACAACCTTTCAAATCAGTTCCTCGCTACATTCTCCAAATTGGACGATACACGTAGCACAGGCTCAAGCGAGTTCCCGTTCATCGACATCTTGGACGGTTCAGGACAGAACTACATGGCTCTCGGATACGAGCTCTTCTCTTGGAACAATGCGGTGCACAATACCATTGCCAACGTAAGAGACGACCTCACCTGGTATCTTGGAAACCACAAGGTTACAGGAGGTCTCCGTTATGAATATCAGATGGCTGACAACGCTTATATGAGAAACGGTACCGGTTATTACCGTTACAGCAGCCTTGATGATTTCCTCAATGGCGCCGCTCCTGAAATCGTGAACCTTACCTATGGTTACAATGGAGAGAAAAACCCTGCTGCGCGTGTACGTTTCAGCCAGGCAAGTATCTATGCTCAGGACGAATGGTCTGTACGCGAGAACTTCAAACTTACATACGGTGTTCGTTTCGACGGTTTGTTCTTCAACAACAAGGATGTCGTTACCAACAATGCCATCCTGAAACTCAACTACTATCCGAAAGCTAAAGATTTCAAGGAGACCCACATTGACACGGGCAAATGGCCTGGCGCTCAGCTGGCAATTTCTCCAAGAGTCGGCTTCAACTGGGATGTATTTAACAACAAGAGCCTGAAGGTTCGTGGTGGTACTGGTCTCTTCTCAGGCCGTCTGCCTCTCGTGTTCTTCACCAATATGCCTACCAATAGCGGTTCAGTGCAGTATCAGGCTCAGATCAATGCCAAGAATGCTGCAAAGAAAGGCTTCACTATGGCAGAGTTTGCAGGCGGATTGGTTACAGATGCCAACGGCAAGGTGACAACCAATGCACTTTACCAGAAACTTCTCGGACTCGGATATCCAGCCAACTACAAGCCGGAGGACGGAACAGTTCCTTCTTCAATCAGTGCGGTGGACAATAAGTTCAAGATGCCTCAGGTGTGGAAGACTTCATTGGCAGTAGATTATGCTATTCCTACATCATTCCCATTCTCAGTTTCAGTTGAGGGAATCTTCAACAAGACTATCAATGGCGTTATGATTTCCGACTGGAGTATGAAAGACGCTGGTTCATATGCTAAATTCAATGGCGTGGACAATCGTCCTATCTATCCTGATTCATTCCGTAACGGAACGAGCGCATTCGTCCTTGAAAATACTAACAAGGGATATGGATATTCTGCAAGCGCAACCGTCAATATGACCCCTATTCCTGAGGTCAATATCATGGCTGCGTACACTCATACCGCTTCCAAGGAAATCACCAGTATGCCTGGTTCCAATGCGGAGTCTGCATTTACTTATGTGCCTACAGTAGCTGGTCCTAACTACATTGATCTGCACAATGCAATCAACGTCATTCCAGACAGATTCATCGCTTCTGTAACTCACAATGACCATTGCGGTAACCACTTCAGCCTCATATATGAGACTTGGCGCGGCTCAAGCAACTACTCATATATGCTGTCAAACGATATGAATGGTGACGGTTATGCTTACGACGCAGTGTACATCCCTACTGACGCTCAGGTCAAGAACGGTGACTTCCGTTTCGTTTCCGATGACGACAGAGACAGGTTCATGGCATTCGTCCACAAGGACAAATACCTCAGCAAGCATCAGGGCCAGTACGCTGAAGCATATAGCGTATATTCTCCATGGGTGCACAGAGTAGATTTCAGCTACAAGCACGACTTCAAGGTTAAAGCAGGAAAGACCACCAATATCCTTCAGCTTGGTTTCGATATCAAGAATCTCTTGAATCTCTTCAATTCAAACTGGGGCGTGATGAAGATCCTTAATCCTGCTATCGGTACAGAGGCCAAGATTCTCAAGTATGAAGGTGCTGACGCTGACGGATATGCGAAATTCTCTACTCCTAAGGGCGTTACCGGTAACACCAAGACCTTCACTCCGAACCATGCTATCGGTCAGTGCTGGTATGCTTCTATCGGTATCAAATATATGTTCAACTAATTCATTCGGGAACTTATATGAAACTTAAATATATAATACCGGCAGCAATCGCTGCTATGACAATGCTGGCAAGCTGTTCTGAAAATGACACGCTTGAGCTTGACAACATTAAAGTCTCCCAGTCATATATCACGCTTCCTGAAAAGGGTGGAGATGTAACTGTAGAGATAACTGCATCGGAAGATTGGACATTCGACATTGATTTCGATGTTGAAGAGAAAAAACTCGATGATGAGAAGGGTGTAGTGAAATACTATGTCCCTACCAAACAGCTGGACTTGAAGGACAATTCATGGTTCACGGTATCTGCAAGAAGCGGTTCCAAAGGAAAAACCAAGGTAACTTTCCACGCAGATGCGACAACAGACAGCAGATCTTCTGCTCTTCAGATCAAAGCCGGTGACAAGATTCAGAACGTCATCGTAGCCCAGACAGCTGGTGCGCAGGAGGTGAAGGCCGTTTTCGTAAAAGATGTAATCGACGGCACTGACGGCAAGACATATCGTGTAAAGGGTTTTTGTACAGCTATTTCCAACACTAATTATGGAAACTGGGATATGTCCGACAGCGAAGGCAACAGCATTATGATTTACGGTACGGTAGATGCTACTGGCTCATATAACTGGAACTCATTCAACATCGCTGTAGGTGATGAAGTTGTGGTCGAGGGCCCGAGAGTTACTTACGGTTCTACCATCGAACTCAAAGATGCTTCATTTATTTCCGTAAAGAAAGCTCTTCTTGCTTGCGACGATGTAAACAAATTCCTTGCAAAAGAGGCTACATCTTTCGAACTTAAAGTGGTTCAGAAAGGCGACGGCCTTTCATTCGAGACAGATTCAGATTGGCTGACCATCGAAGGCAACGGTTACACTTCTGACGGCAAGGGTAATCTTACTTTCAAAGTCAATGTTGAAGAAAACGCCACTGGCGCAGACAGAACAGCTTCTATAGTTTTAAAGAGTACCAAAAAGAAGGATGAGACTATACTTCCTGTCAGCATTACCCAGTTAGGATCTTCAACTGTTGCTGAAGGCGGAATTGCGGCTATCAACGCTGTTCTCAAGACATCGACCAACAAGAAGGACCCAGCCAAATTTGACCATGTTCTCAAAGGAGCAAAGGTAACATATAAGAAGGGCAGTAACACCTTCATCGAGGATGAAACTGGCGGACTCCTTGTGTACGACAATAGTGTTACTCTCAAGGTCGGTCAGGTAGTCGACGGTCGTGTATGGGGTGAAGGCTATACTTATAATAATCTTCCTGAGGCTACTGCTTTTCATCTTCAGATGGCGACTGTCACGACTCCTGAGAACAGCAACGTGGAGCCGTTGTCAGTTACCCTTGCAGAGTTGAACGCTAGGTTTGACTACTATATGAACCGTTATGTGAAAATCTCAGATGCTAAGGTGGAAACCGAAATCGACGCCAAATATTCTGAGGTAAAGAGTAACGGAAAGATTACTGATGGCACCAATACATTCGCGCTGAGGATTCAGAATACTGGAACGTTCGGTAAAGATGAGAATGGTAAAGACAAGAAAATCTACATGTATATTCAGGCGGCTAAAGATGCCAAAGTAGATGTAGTATGTATTCCTTCAGTATTCAAGTCTGATAAGCAGCTTCTTATCTACGAGCAGAAATGGGTCGAGATTAAAAAATAATCTCCCATTCTAAATATAAATGCGGGCGACCCCTAACCGGGCCGCCCGTTTTTCATTTCGGAGAGGCGGACAAAATCTAACGTGGCGCGTAAGATGTCAGCAGTCTCTCACATGTGGCGGCGATTTCTTCGATGATTTCCTGGCAGCGGGACTCCGGTATTTTGATGTCTGTGCCGGCATTGACCAGGTCTGCCTTGGTGGGGAGGCCGTTGCCCATTACTGATGTCGCATGCTCGCCTCGATAGCCTTCGCGGCAGAGCGTCAGATCGTATGCTGGACTTATGCGCCAGGCACCGGCTTCGCAAATGAAACTGAAGTTTTTCGGATGGTCGTCCTTGTTTTCGGCTATGACATTGAAAACCATTCTTCTGAACTGCTGCTCGACCTGGGCAGGGTCTTGCGTCAGGAAGCCCGTCAGATGCAGCAGATTCCGGTAATCCATCGTAAGTTCATTCAATGACAGCCCAAGCAATGCGCCGGCAGTCGCGACATGAAGGCGTTTTCCGCCTCGGACGTCGAATCGTTTGGACGCAAAATATTTATTGTCAATGAGTTTGAATTCCGGAACTTCTATTCCGCAAGCAGCGGCCGCCACATTATAATCGTACTCCATCTTGCCGAAATCAGCAGGATCATAAACGTGCCGGAACTTTACCAGCCACTCTCCTTCATCATCTTTCATCAGGCATTTTGGACGGCACCCACCGGAATTACCGCTATTGAAGTATAAAACATCTTCATCCTTGTCCGACTTCTCAGACAGGACATTGAAAGCTAAATCTTGAAGCTCGTCCAGTTCAGGCAGAGCCTTGTCTTCGCCCACAAAAGTTTCAGGCAGGTAGGCCAATGCTCCCATACCGGACTCGCCCACGATGCTCAACATTTGCACCGGAGTCAATGTCGAAGCGTCAATGCCTTGTTTCCGTAGAAGCCGGCTGAGCAGGTAGCGGCCGTATCCGTCAGGAATGCTGTCATCGAATATTCCGAAATTGCCTGCAAATGAGTCTTTCTGGGCAATGAAAAGGTCCTGGCGCAGAGGTAATTCCAGAGGTGAAACAGAAAATCCGTCGGACAGCCATTCTCTTGAATATTGGAATACGCAATGCCTGTTGTCGGGAGCCATTGCAAGTTCACCGACTTTGCGGCCTTCCATATGTACGCTAAGTTTATTTATGATTTTCACGTTGACCTCTCTTTCTGTTTTTGTTGTTGTTGATGGTGTCGAGTTCCTTCATTGTGGTGAAGATGGCTTCGGACATGAGCTTTTTTACGTCGGAAGAATAGCCCAGGGCCTTGGCTATGGCTACATAGGAAGCCAGGGAGATCGTGTGGAGGCTCTCGAATTTCGCTATGGTGGAAACTGGGACGTCGGACCTCTCGCAAAGATATTTGCGGGTCCAGCCTTTTTCAAGACGACGTTTTTTCGCATTGGCCGCCATTACTTTCAAAATGTCGTCAATGCTCTCCGGGTTATATTCGTAATACATACAATGGTATCTGTTATCTGCAAAAATAGCAATAAAAATCAATATAGTAGTAATTATATCTAAAAATTGAATCTGTCGGCCGAAAAATGTTGGAGGCGGACGGCATATTGCATATTTAACGATTTTGTTTGGTTATTTCGGGATACTTGGCTATATTTGTAGTTCCTATGCAAGGCAATATAAATATTAACAAGCAATAACATGAAACTCAAATCTTTATTTTTAGGTTCATTCGCATTGACAGCTATGCTTTTTGCGCAGAGTTGTGGCGAGAAAAACGAAGCGCCTTCTGGAGCGCCTTCAATAGAAATTACTCCGAAGAATCTTTCATTTGATGAAACTTCTTCAACTCAAACAATCGAAGTCGTAGCCACACGTGACTGGAAGGTTTCTTCTAAGGAAGAATGGATTTCTGTAAGCACGGAGAAAGGTTCTGCTACAAACGGAACGAAGGTGGATATTACTGTTTTGAGTAATGACGGTGCAGACCGCACAGGTGTAGTGGAATTCACTATCGGATTTGATAAAAAAGAGTTGAAAGTCTATCAGAAGGGTACAGGCGCGGCAACAGCGGCAGTCGTATATCACAATGATTTCGATAAAGAACTTGCAGTGAAAGGTTCGGATGGTTGGAAAACATATCTCGACTCTTTTGACGGTTGGAAGAATGAGTCCGGTTCAGGTATCTCGACTGTGGAGTATGCTTTCAGCGGAATGTCTGCCAGAACCAATTCTTCTGGTACATCCAACAGCCAATATTCTGACTATTCGGGTTCCGGAAAGAACTATCTCTGGTTTGCAAAAGATAATTATTTCCATGTGAAGAATATCACTCTTCCTGAAGGCAAGACAAATTATACGATTTCATTCGGTTCAGAAAGAAATCTGTATCAGGCAGCTGACAACACGTTTGTTCCTGAAGAGTTCCTGGTTTATGTCAGCAATGACGGCAGCAAGTGGGTTAAACTTGAGTATGCATTCCCTAACGGATTGAAAAACCGTCGTTGGGATCTCGCATCTTCTACCTTCACAGTTCCTTCAGGAACCAAGTCTCTCCACATCTACATCAAGGCGACACTTGCCAGTGCATATCTGATGGATGACCTCGATCTTAGCGTTGCTGCTTCTGCAGGTACCGCTATCGACTTCTCCAAGGGCGTTGACCTCGGAACTGGCGGAAGCACAGGTGGCGGAGAAACTCCGGAGCCGGCAGGAAACACCATCGCTGCAGTTTGCGCAGCCGCAGCAGGCTCAGCCGCAGACCTCAAGGATGTTCTGGTTACAGGTGTTACCACCCAGAGCTATGTGATTACTGATGAGACAGGAAGTGTGCTTGTCTTTGTAAAAGCTGCCCCTAAAGTTAAAGTAGGTGACAAGGTCAATGTTGCCGGCACGACAGGTGAGCACAACGGCCTTATTCAGATTGCTACTCCTACGACTACAGTGGTTTCCAGCAATAATGCTGTAACATATCCTGCTCCACTTGAGTTCACTGAGGCTAACTTGGCAGATACTCCTACGAAAGTCACTTATGTCTCTTTCACCGGAAATGTCAAGAAGAACGACAAGTACTATAATATTTACATCGGAAGTGTTACCGATAAAGATCTTTCTTTATCTTATTATACTGGCAACATGGATGAGTTTGTGGACTGCGATATCAAAGTGAAAGGATGGTATGTCGGTGGCGGCACACACTATCAGATAGTTGCAACTGAAGTAGAGAAAGTGGAAACAACCGGTCCTAAGTTCTCTGTAAGCACTACCGCTCTCACAGCAAAGGCTGGTGACACTTCTGCTTCTTTCGATGTAAAGGGCAATGTAAAGTGGACAGTTTCTTCTGACAATGCTGCTTATACAGTATCTCCTGCTTCAGGTGATAGCGCAGGCACAGTGACTGTCAAGTTCGCTGCCAACGAGACTGAAAAGGATGTGACTGTGAAACTTACCGTTTCCACAACAGAAGAGGTTGCGACCAAGTCTTACACTGTAGTTCTGACACATAGCGGAAAATCTGCTGCTGTAACGGGCAAATTTACGAGCAATGTAAAATGGACACTTGGAGCTAATGCGTATGATGCTACATCGGCTGGTAACAGCAAGCAGTCGGCGGTGGTAAATGGAGAGGAAGTAAGCCAAGTTCTGAAATTGGGTAAAAAAGATGATGTTGGTAAAGCTACTCTTACTCTTCCTGCCGGAACAACGAAGGTTACATTCTATGGCTTTAGTTGGAAAGGTACTAAAGCGACGTTAGTTGCTTCAGTTGGTGAAACCAAAGTTGCTTCTAAAGAGCTTACTGCTAATACGGGTGTTGCTGGTAACTCGCCATACAAAATTACTGTAAAGGATTCAGATCTTCTGACGATTGAACTTCCTTCTAAACTTGCAACTGATACTAATGTGGAGATTTCTACAGCTGCGGCTGCAAGGGTTGTATTGTTCGCAATCAACGCGGAATAATAATAGGACTATACTTTTGGTATTAAAAGGGTGCCCGGAAAACCGGGTTGCCCTTTGTCCGTCTAAAACAACATTGTTTCAAGGGTGAAAAAATCATTGAAATATATAATGAAATGGGTGTTGGCACTGATGGTGTCAATGCCCATTGTTTCTTCCTGCGGCACTGATTCCGGTCAGTCGAGGCAGTCAAAAGTGTCACTGTCCGTAAAGGGCTGCGAACTTGCGGAGTACAATGTGGGTGCAGCGAAGGATGATCAGTTCCTTGTGGTGGAGGCATCCGGAGAATGGAACATCATTGTTACGTCTGAGGTCTCCGGCGGCTCGTGGCTCAAGGTGAATCCGTCATCAGGCACAGGAAGCCGCTCCAACGTGATTCTTGCATGGGAGGCCAATGGCTCTGAGCAGTCCAGAACTGCGGTGCTGACACTGAAGGCGTCAGGAGCCTCTGCGACATTGACATTGACTCAAGCAGGCAAGAGCGAAACTCCTGAGCCGACGCCGGGGCCAAATCCAAATCCGAATCCGAATCCAGGACCGTCTGAGATCAAGGCAGGCTGGCTTGAGCTTCCGGCAATGCCGGAGGACAGCAAGTTCGGTTTCTTTTCGCATGATATGAAGATCGGCAATGTCAAGACCAGAAATTACACATATGCCTGGGATTACGAGAATCTTGTCGCTCCGTGGGTTGCCTATCCGCTCAGCACGTGGACAATCGGTTCGGGAAAACGTACTGATGCCTGGGGACTGGATCCTTCCCTTCCTGAGAAATACCAGCCTGTGCTGTATCGTGGTTTCGGAGGCGGTTACGACAGGGGGCCCCAGCTGCCGTCTGCGGACAGATTGAATTACGCGGCAAACGTAACTACGTTCTATGGCACGAATATGACTCCGCAGCGGTCTGAGCTCAACCAGCATTCTTGGGCGAATCTTGAAAGCAAGGTGCGCTCTTGGGCCAGCAGGGCGGACACTTGCTATGTGGTAACCGGTTGTATTACGAAAGGCAGCACAAAGACCGCAAGGGATAATGTCGGAAAGAGAGTGACCGTTCCTACTCATTATTACAAAGCAGTTCTGAGATATAGCAAAAACTCGACATTCGGTCATTCCGGATATATAGCCTGCGCGATTCTTCTGGAGCATAAAGGATATGGAGACAACAATAACTTCAAGCCTTATGCGATGTCCATTGACGAACTCGAGGAAAAAATCGGCATTGACCTTTTCGCAAATCTTCCTGCAGCGATCGGGGAGGATGCAGCGGCTAAAGTTGAGGCTGAGGACCCTGCTACAGTAAGCTGGTGGTGGTAACGTGATGGCACTAAAACACAAACATTGACAATGAAAAGAATAATTTACACAATCCTGGCTCTGCTGCTGATTTCCGTATCAGCGTATGCAGGCGGTCCGAAGCGTTATGTGCTCGGGTTCTACAATGTGGAGAATCTCTTCGACACATACCATGATGAGGGAAAGAATGACTATGAGTTCCTTCCGGACGGCAAGAACAAGTGGACAGAACCGAAATATGAGAAGAAACTTCACAACATCGCCACGGTCATCAAGGCCATGGCAGATGAGAACAAAGCTTTCCATACGGTGCTGGGACTCAGCGAGATAGAGAACCGTCACGTGTTGGAGGACCTGGTCAGCCAGCCTGAAATCGAAGCGGCGAACTACCAGATTGTCCATTACGACGGCCCGGACAGACGAGGCGTCGATGTGGCGCTGCTGTATCGTCCGGAACATTTCACGGTAGAAGAGAGCAAGTCCATTCCGTTTGACTTCAATTCCACGACCATCACCTTCACCATGGACAAGGAAGGACAGGACTATTTCCGTACACGTGACATCCTGATGGTCAGGGGGTTGCTCGACGGAGAGATGTTCGCATTCTTCGTGGCCCATCTTCCTTCACGTATCGGCGGCAAGGGACAGGACCTCAGAAGCCGTGGCGCGGAAATCATCTACGAGCACTCACTGGAACTGATGAAACAGTATCCGGGCATCAAGATTATGGTGATGGGTGACATGAACGACAACCCTACCGACGAGAGCATGGTAACATATATGCACGGCAAGGAGACCATCGCCGAAGTCGGCGAGCAGGACTTCTTCTCCCCGTTCTTGTCAATGCTCAAGGCAGGTTACGGCTCACTCGCCTACAGAGGCACCTGGAACATCTATGACATCATCCTTGTAAACCATGCGATGGCCAATGCTCCTAAGGGCACTCTGAAGATCCAGCCTATCGTGAAGAAGAAATACTACGGCCGCATATTCAGCCAGCCGTTCATGACACAGCAGGAAGGACAGTACAAGGGAACTCCGTTCCGTACATTCTCAAGCGGTACGTTCATTGGCGGTTACAGTGACCACTATCCGACCTACATCATCGTAAGCAATAAGTAATTACAGTATTCAATATGATCAAAAAATATCTTCTATCCATCTCAGCGCTGATTCTTTCGGTGGCGATGTTCGCTCAGAA
>UMEF01024255.1_pt1 | contig 13577 bp, 8 predicted proteins | sample 1964671 | NCBI WGS metagenome assembly UMEF01 (sample SAMEA4836012, study PRJEB28245) | human gut metagenome | biome: gut microbiome; material: fecal sample | place: Denmark | collected 2008 | reverse complement strand
ACATATAACACACATATATCAATTGGATATTTTACATAACAATTTATGTATAGCAATTTACTGCTTTTATTGTCTTATATTTTCTCCTATTACTTTCAAAGTATATATCAGTATATATAACACATCTACAACTCATATATACATTTATTATAGTAAACAAGCGGTATAATGACAAGCATATTCTTCAATCTTTATTACAATCCATACAACACAACCTCCTGTTATTAATCTGTTGTATGCTTATACCGCTTAATTTCAGATTTATACAGCTTTATATTTCCATAAGGAACTCGTCTACATATTTCCTCATATCGTCAAATTCTGCATTAACCTCAGGTACATCAGACTTAAAATCCAGCAGTTTATATACATAACCTTGTTCCTTGGCCTGTCTATAACTTTCTTTATACACAAGTTCAAAAAGCAGTGATATATGCCCTACTATATGGTCAACTGCACTCCTTCTTACACTTTTAAGTACTGTTTCCTTCTTATAAAAGCTCTCAAGTACTTCTTTGGTTATAATTCCATTCTTAAGCTCCTCTGTTGTTACATCATATATAATCTCCATAGGAATATCTGCATTTACCTTAAATATGTCAACCTTATCTGCATCACGCAGTATATCACAAAACATACGCTGTCTTTCGGTGAGAGCTTCTTTTACACGATACTTATTATGCTGTCTTATTGCCATTTCAAGAAGTCCTGTATCTTTATTGTGGTGCTCATTATTTTTTATTATCTGCTCATCATCGACAGTCGTTGCATCATTATTAACTAAGAATTCTTTAATTTTCCGTTCTTCCTGACAATAATCAGACTGATTATCCAATTGTGCAAGCTCACATTCTTCATAATACCCTTCTGCAAACTTCCTTATAAGACCTTCCTTAAACAGTAGGTCTGCCCCGAATTCTGCATGGTCTACTGACTGGACATCATTAAATGTACCGAAACGCCTTATCTGCTCAAATCTTCCTATGTCGTGTAACATTCCAAGAAGCCACGCAATATCCACATCCGGTTCACTTAAACCTAATGATTCTGCAATTCTTTGACACAATCCTGCTACTCTGTATGTATGATCTATCTTAAGCTTTATCTTTTCATCTGATGGGTCATAATTTCTTACATACTCTGCAAATGCATTGATAACATTTTCCCTGTTAATAACTGGTTTGTTAATACTTTCCACAACATCAATAAGTCCATTAAGGTCAGCACATACCATATATGTAAGCTTCCTGATATCATCATCTATTGCTATTGTATCATGAATATGAACAACTCTCATATCTGCCGCATATCCAGCCTTAATGCCATTAATGCTATCCTCAACTACTACTGCCTCTGACGGATTTACGCCTATTGCCTTAGCCGCACGAAGAAATATATCTGGTTCTGGCTTTCCATGTTCGACTTCATCTCCATATACAACCGCATCAAGATAATCCCACACTCCTATTTCATGAAGTGTTTTCTCAGCACTTTCACGCCTTGTTGATGTAGCAACTGCACACTTTAATCCATTATTTCTTATATATTCAAATATGTCCTTTACGCCCTTTTTAACAGGAATACCTTCTGTTTCCCTTATCTTGTATACATGCTGTGTTCTAAGCTCCTTCGCTTCCCAATAATCTATCACACCCTTGTAATAATCATCAAAGAACTTGCAGCAAAGCTCTGCCGGAGCACCCTTAAAGCTGTCTATAAGCCACATGGGCATATCCACTCCAAGCTGCCCTGCCGCCCATAGCCATCCCTCATTAGACTGTCTTTCTGAATCTATAAGAACGCCATCCATATCAAATATAATGCCTGATACCATTTTTCTTCTCCTAGCAATCAAATGTCGTATTTTTACACTTTATATTATTTAAAGTAACTATAAAAGATATGTTTTATAATTTATAACACTGACCAGCACCTGCAATTTTCAAATTTGCCAATTTAGATATTTTAAACATCTTCTATCATTGAACTTTCATCCACAATGCCGTCATCTGCACCATCCTTATAAATACTTCTTAACATACTGTCCCGTATAAGACTTCTTAACCTTGGCAACCTCTTCTGGTGTACCCTTTGCAATAACTGTACCACCTCTGTCGCCGCCTTCTGGTCCCATATCTATAATATAATCGGCTGTTTTGATAACATCAAGATTATGCTCGATAACAACAACAGTGTTACCGCCCTCCGCAAGCTTATGAAGTATATCAACAAGCTTGTGGACATCTGCAAAATGAAGTCCTGTTGTAGGCTCATCAAGAATGTATATAGTCTTTCCTGTACTTCTTTTTGAAAGCTCTGTAGCAAGCTTTATTCTCTGTGCTTCACCACCCGAAAGCTCTGTAGATGGCTGTCCTAACTTAATGTATGAAAGTCCAACGTCATTAAGAGTTTCTATTTTTCTTCTGACTGATGGCACATTTTCAAAGAAATCAACTGCATCCTCAACTGTCATATCAAGCACATCATATATGCTCTTTCCCTTATACTTAACTTCAAGTGTTTCTCTGTTATAACGCTTTCCGTCACACACTTCACAAGGAACATATACATCAGGCAGGAAATGCATTTCTATCTTGATAATACCATCTCCGGAACAAGCCTCACAACGTCCTCCCTTTACATTAAAGCTGAAACGTCCTTTGTTATAACCTCTTTCCTTAGCATCTGTTGTTGAAGCAAAAAGATCCCTTATCATATCAAATACACCCGTATATGTCGCAGGATTAGAACGTGGAGTTCTTCCTATTGGCGACTGGTCAATATCTATAACCTTATCAAGCTGCTCGATTCCTATAATATCATCATGGTCACCAGCGATACATCTTGCACGGTTTAAAGACTTAGCAAGGTGCTTATACAGAATTTCATTCACTAGGGAACTCTTTCCTGAACCCGATACACCTGTTACACATGTAAATACTCCAAGTGGTATATCAACATCAATATTTTTAAGATTATTCTCCCTTGCACCCTTAACAGTTATCCAGCCTGTCGGCTTTCTTCTCTTAGCCGGCACTGGAATCTTGATTCTTCCGCTAAGATATGCACCTGTAAGCGAATCCTTGCATGCCATAATATCAGCTGCTGTTCCTGTCGCAACAACTTCTCCACCATTACGTCCGGCACCCGGTCCTATATCAACAATATAATCTGCGGCACGCATAGTATCTTCATCGTGTTCAACCACAATAACTGAGTTACCAAGGTCACGCAAATGTATAAGTGTCCCAAGCAGCTTGTCGTTATCTCTCTGATGAAGTCCGATACTTGGCTCATCAAGTATATAAGCCACACCAACAAGTCCTGAACCTATCTGTGTCGCAAGTCTTATTCTCTGTGCCTCTCCTCCTGAAAGCGTACCTGTAGCTCTTGATAATGAAAGATAATCAAGTCCTACATCCATAAGAAACTGTATTCTTGCCTTAATCTCCTTAAGTATCTCTGCACCGATAAACTTCTGTCTGTCTGTAAGTTCAAGCTCATCTAAAAACTTCTTTAACTTAACAATAGACATATCTGTAATCTGATATATATTCTTATCTGCTATCGTAACAGCAAGAGATGATGGCTTTAATCTCTGTCCGTGGCAGGACTTACAAGGTCTTATGCGCATGAATTCCTCATACTGCTGCTTTGCACTGTCTGAGTAAGTTTCCCTGTATCTTTTCTCCATATTATGGATAAGGCCTTCAAATGCTATATCGTATTCTCCAACGCCTCTCTGGCCTTTGTAATGCACTTTAACACTTCTGCCCTTAGTACCATTTATAATCATATCCTTAATATCATCTGGATAATCCTTAAATGGTGTTGATAAACTGAAGTTATATTCCTTTGCAAGTGCACTCATAATAGCCCTTGAAAAGCTGCCCTCATCCTTTACAGACTGCCATCCCATACCAACTATAGCTCCCTCATCGATGCTTAATGAATCATCTGGTATAAGAAGCTCTGCATCAAAATTCATTGTATAACCAAGTCCGTAACAATCAGGACACGCACCAAATGGATTGTTGAACGAAAAGCTTCTTGGCTCTATCTCATCTATGCTTATGCCACAATCCGGACACGAAAAGCTCTGTGAAAAGTTAATCGGCTCACCATCTATAACATCAACTGTCATAAGTCCCTCTGCAAGCTTAAGTGCTGTTTCTATTGAGTCTGTAAGTCTTTTGTTAATTCCATCTTTAACTACAAGACGGTCAACAACAATTTCTATATTATGCTTCTTGTTCTTATCAAGATTTATCTCATCTGTAAGCTCATACATATTGCCATCAGCAATAACTCTTACATAACCACTCTTTTTAGCCTGTTCAAAAAGCTTCTTATGTTCACCTTTTCTTCCTCTTACAACTGGAGCTAATATCTGTATCTTTGTTCTTTCTGGAAGCTCCATAATAGTATCAACCATCTGGTCTACAGTCTGCTTGTTGATTACTTTGCCACACTTTGGACAATGTGGTGTACCTATTCTTGCATATAATAATCTGAAATAATCATATATCTCTGTAACAGTTCCAACTGTTGAACGTGGATTTCTGTTAGTTGACTTCTGGTCTATGGAAATAGCTGGTGAAAGTCCTTCTATGCTCTCTACCGCCGGCTTTTCCATCTGTCCTAAGAATTGCCTTGCATATGAAGATAATGACTCCATATATCTTCTCTGGCCTTCTGCATATATAGTGTCAAAGGCAAGACTTGACTTACCAGAACCAGACAGACCTGTAAGTACTACAAGACTGTCCCTTGGTATATCTACATCAATATTTTTAAGATTATGCTCACTTGCACCTCTTATTCTTATATAATTCCTGTAATCACCTTTTTCCATATTCTATTTTCTCCGTTATTTCTTCTTTCTTAATCCTTAATCATCTCAGGTACATAAAGCTTTTTCCGTAATCAGCAACTGCTTTTTATAATTCTGACTGCGTAATATTGCTTTTGAACTTATAGCCTCACCTGGTATAATAGCTATTAATTCTATCTGCCTGACTTCTTATCCTCATAAATATACTTATTAATCTCGATCATCTTATCACGAAGCATAGCCGCCTGTTCAAAGTCAAGCTCTGCTGCAGCCTTACGCATATTTTTCTCAATCTGCTTCTTAACCTTTTCAAGATCTTTAATGCTCATAGATTCATAATCTACATCAAGCCTTCCATTTGAATTATCTGCTTCTGCTGCCTTAGATATACTTATAAGATCTCTTACTGCCTTCTTTATAGTCTGAGGGGTTATTCCGTGTACCTCATTGTACTCCTGCTGTATCTTTCTACGTCTTTCCGTCTCAGATATAGCCTTTTCCATAGACTCTGTTATAGTATCTGCATACATAATAACGTGTCCCTCTGCATTTCTGGCAGCTCGTCCTATCGTCTGGATAAGTGAAGTCTCTGTTCTTAAGAAGCCCTCTTTATCAGCATCAAGAATAGCCACAAGACTTATCTCTGGAATATCAAGTCCCTCTCTAAGCAGATTGATACCAACAAGCACATCGAATCCGTCAAGTCGCATATCCCTTATAATCTTCTGTCGCTCTAGTGTATCAATATCCGCATGAAGATACTTAACTCTTATGCCGACTTCCTTAAGATAATCTGTGAGATCCTCTGCCATACGCTTGGTAAGTGTAGTCACAAGTATCTTGTTCTTTTTCTCAACTTCCTTATTAATCTCACTTATAAGATCATCTATCTGACCCTCTATTGGTCTAACTGTTATCTCTGGATCAAGAAGCCCTGTAGGCCTTATAATCTGCTCTGCCCTCATAAGTTCGTGTTCTTCCTCATACCTGCTAGGCGTAGCAGATACAAAAAGCATCTGTGATATCTTGCTCTCAAACTCCTGAAAATTAAGCGGTCTGTTATCCTTCGCTGAAGGAAGCCTGAAGCCATAGTCTACAAGTGTCGTCTTTCTTGCCTGATCGCCTGCATACATTCCCCTTATCTGTGGAATAGTAATATGTGACTCATCGACAATAATCATAAAATCATCTGGAAAATAGTCCATAAGCGTATATGGTGGACACCCTGCCGGAAGCCCTGCTAAATGTCTTGAATAATTCTCAATACCTGAACAGAAGCCTGTTTCCTGCATCATCTCTATATCAAAGTTCGTTCGTTCTTCTATTCTCTGTGCCTCAAGAAGCTTATCCTCACTCTTAAAATACTCTATTCTCTCTGAAAGCTCTTTCTTTATATTCTCAATCGCCTTTTCCATCTTCTCTTTTTCAACAACATAATGTGAATTAGGAAATATAGCAACATGGTCAAGGTTACATTTAACCTCACCGGTAAGAGAATCAATCTCGCTTATCCTGTCTATCTCATCACCAAAGAACTCGACTCTCACAGCATCTCCACTGGAAGCTGACGGATATATCTCTACAACATCTCCCCTTACCCTGAATGTTCCTCGCTTAAAATCCTGGTCATTGCGCATATACTGTATATCTATAAGCTTTCTTATCATTTCATCCCTGTCTTTTTCCATACCTGGACGAAGTGAGATAACCATATTCTTATAATCAATAGGTGCACCTAATCCATATATACATGAAACTGAAGCAACTATGATTACATCATTTCTTTCAGACAGTGCCGCTGTTGCTGAATGTCTTAACTTATCTATCTCGTCATTAATCGAAGAATCCTTGGCTATATAAGTATCGCTCTGTGGCACATAAGCCTCCGGCTGATAATAATCATAATAAGAAACAAAATACTCTACTGCATTCTCAGGAAAGAACTCTTTCATCTCAGAGTACAGCTGTGCTGCTAATGTTTTATTATGACTGATTATAAGAGTAGGCTTCTGTACATGCTGGATAATGTTTGCCATAGTAAATGTCTTACCAGAGCCTGTAACACCGACAAGTGTCTCGAACTGATTACCCTCTTCAAATCCCTGCACAAGCTTCTCTATTGCACGGGGCTGATCTCCTGTCGGTTTATAAGGAGCGTGTAACTTGAATTCCATAACAATTCTCCCTTCGTTAATCTATAGTAAAATAGTCAACAACAATATTATTTAATAGTATTTACCTTATATATTGATTTTACTACAAATAAATGCCTTTGTCTATTAAAAATAGAACATTTGTTTTATTTTGTAATAAAAATTACCTGACTGCTGATACACAACAGATTTCAACAAACTGCCAATCTGCATATCAGCCATCAGGCTTACTGTAATTTATATATTTTCCATTTGCATATATTTAATTAATCTGTGCTTCCACATTCTTAATTGCCGCATCAAGCTGGGTATCAACATCTGCATCAGTATCATATTCCACTACCATATCTGGAGTAACACCTTTTCCGTGTATATCCTGACCCTTTGGTGTAAAATACTTGGCAATTGTGAACTTTATTGCACTTCCATCTGTAAGTGGTTTAACTGTCTGCACAATTCCTTTGCCATATGTCTGGGTTCCAATTATCGTTCCTTTGCCATAATCCTGTATAGCACCCGCAAATATCTCTGAGGCACTGGCACTGTTGCCATTTACAATGACTGCCAGTGGCAGATTGAACTCATCATTATCCTGACCTTTATACTCTTTTCTATTGCCCTGCTTATCCTCTGTATACACAATAAGTCCGTCAGGAAGCATATATTTAAGCATACCTACAACCGTATCAAGCAATCCACCTGGATTGTTTCTTATATCAATTACAAGTCCTTTCATACCCTGTGACTGCAAATCTTCAACAGCCGCCTTGAACTGCTTTGTTGTTACCTCCTCAAACTGTGATATCGAAAGATAACCTATATTATTATCAAGAAGTGTATATGACACTGTCTTTGCTTCAACAGCATCTCTTACCGCAGAAAATGTCAGTCGCTCAGTTCCACGAATGACCTCCAGCGTGACAGATGTACCCTTGTCGCCTTTAATAAGTGCAACGGCTGATGAAAGCTCCATATCTGTTATGTCCCTGCCATCAACATTTACAACCCTGTCGCCACTCCTGAGTCCAGCCTGATAACCTGCCCCATTATCATATACATCTACAAGAAGAACACCACCTTCACCGCTAAGCTGGCAGACTGCTCCTATGCCATAGAACTTGCCATTTGTTGACTCCTTTAAGGCTTTATATTCATCCGCTGTATAATACATGGTATACTTGTCACCATATGAACTAAGATACGCCTTGTAAATGTTATCTTTGGCGGTTTCATCATCTACATCACCAAAATAAAAGGATTCAAGCACAGAATCAATTGCATTAAGCTTGCCTTCTACCTCACTTCCAATTCCGTCTGAATCTGTGACTGCATCAGATTGTATATATACATCTCCATTAACACCTATATGAATGTAGCCTTTAGCTATACACACTGCTGCCACACTTAATATTAGAAGTATAACAGCCATAAATGCTGATACAGCACCGATAATCATTCCACTTGCAAAGCCTTGTGATTTCTTCTTTCTTGGCGGCTGTGCATTTCTTCTTAAATCATTCATTCCATACAAATCACCAATATTTCCACGATTATCCGAAGCACTATTATTAATTCTGTTTCCGGCATTATTGTCACTATCTGCATTAACATTATTAATTACATTAATGTTATCACCAGCATTAAAATCACCAGCATTAAAATCATCACTATTGACATTATCATTTGAATAAATGTTGTTATTTTGATTGTCCATACCTATATGCCTCTGCATTTATTAATATTTATTTGCTTAAGTAGTTCCAAGGTGAAACATAACTTCCGTTATATCTTACATCAAAATGTAGATGAACTCCGTCAGAATCACCAGTTGTTCCCATAAGTGCTATCTTCTGTCCCTTAGTTACATGTGTTCCTGCACTGACAAGAAGCTTTGAAGCATGCAGATATCTTGTATACAATCCACCACCATGATTAATCATAATATAATTACCCGCTGATGAACTAAATGTCGCAATTACCACATCACCATCATACGCCGCATATATAGCATCACCCGCAACGCCTCTGTTAAGTGCACCGATATCAATTCCCTTATGCGGAGAGCTTCTGCCCTCTGTATCACCATAAGGTGAGGTTATCCTTGTTGACTCTGTAGGCCACTTGAACTTTCCACCATCATATTTTACAACATTGGCACTTCCACTATTCTCCTTGGCCTTAATCTCTGCCTCTATCTTGGCAATATATTCGTCCTGAGCCTTTATATCAGCTTCTATCTTAGCTTTATAATCCTCCTGCTGCTGCTTATTCTTCTGCAATGAAGCCATTTCACTCTTCTTGGTTGACTCAAGCAGTGAAAGTGAAGCTCTCTTATCTTCAAGCTCCTCCTGCTTGGTTACAAGTGTCTCCCTGTCCGTTTCTAACTGTGCTTTGGCGACAGTTATATAAGTAACAGTAGCATTATATTTTTCAAGCATTTCCCTGTCATACTGTGAGATTTTTGTAATATATTCTGCCTTATTAAGCATATCACCCATACTCTGGGAATTCATAAGCAATGCAAAATATGTTTCATCATTATGTTCATACATAAACTGAATTCTAAGCTTCATTGAACTATACTGTTCTTCTGCCTCTATCTCTGCCTGTGCAAGCTTTTCTTCTGTATCCGCTATCTCAGTCTCTATCTGCTCAACCTGCTCATTAACCTCATTAAGCTCGCCATCAACGCTGGACATCTGTGCATCAAGCTGGGCAATATAAGCTATCATATCATCGTTCTGTGCCTTTAAGTCTTCAATTATTTTCTCTGTCTGTTCATACTGGCTCTGCAAATCTTTTTTCTTGCTGTTAGCATCATTGAGATTCTGCTTATCATTTCCATATACATCATAATATGACACTGCAAAATATGGTATTACAAGCACAAGTACCATCAACAATGGAATAAGCCTTTTTGCTAATGCTCTCCTCATACAACTCCTCCATTCAGCCAGACCATTTATAAAATGCATACAAACAGCCGCTTAACAATAGCATAACAATCTATACTGTCGGATACCATTTTTATTTTTAAATAGGACTTCCACATATCATATACAATCACATAATATAATCTTCATATATAATACATAATCATATAATTCAATGCAGCAGTCCTATGTCTGGCTAATATTATCTGCTATACATTAGCATGCTTTCTTACAGCAAAGAAGCTTCCTAATGCACCTATTCCGATACCAAGAAGAATTCCTACTGGAACCAGTATTCTGAATACATCATTAACCGGCATAAATGCAAGAATATTCTGAAGTATCGAGAACTTATTCATAACAAAATTAATAATATTCTCATATACAAATCTAAGAATAACTATTGGAATAATTGAACCAACAAGTCCAATTACAATACCTTCTACGAAGAATGGTGCATTAACAAATGCATCTGTAGCACCTATATACTTCATAATAGAAATCTCTTCTTTACGGACAGTAATACCTATTACAATTGTGTTAGTAATAAGGAATATAGATACTGCAAGAAGAATAACTATAATTGCTATTGTTATGTAACTAACAAGTCTTGCGGCACTGGCAAGTCCACTTGCTGTTGCCTCTGAACGGTTAACCTGTCTTATACCATCAAGATTTTCAAGGTATGTTACAAGTGTAGCCTGACTTGAAGCTTCATTAAGATATATCTCATATGATGAAGAATTAGCAAGAGGATTATCATCCTTGAAACCTTCTGCAAGTTCTGGGTAATCTTTAAAATACTCAGCCTTGTAATTCTCCCACGCTTCATCAGCTGATGTATAATGAATTCTTGACACTTCATTACGCTGGCTTATCGTATCGCCAAGCTTCTTAATATCTGCGTCTGTAAGTCCTTCATCGAAAAATACTGTTACGCATACTTCATTCTCAGCCTTATGAATCATATACTGAAAATTGGATACAAGTGCATAGAATACACCAAAAAGGAATATACACGCTGTAATTGTTGCTATAGACGCAAGAGAGAACAATCTATTACGATAGATGTTCTTTAATCCGTCTTTAATATGATAAAATAACGATCTAATCTTCATAGAAATAACCACCTTTTTCCAAATCACTGATAATCTTGCCTTCGCTCATAGTAATAGTTCTCTTCTTCATCTGCTGAACTATCTCCATATTATGAGTAACAACAAGTACTGTTGTTCCCTGCTTGTTAACCTGATCTAATATCTTCATAATCTCATTAGAATTAGCTGGGTCAAGGTTACCTGTAGGCTCATCGCACAATAATATAGCTGGCTTATTAACCAGTGCTCTGGCTATGGCAACTCTCTGCTGTTCACCACCTGATAACTCATTAGGAAATGACTTATACTTATCAAGAAGTCCTACCATTGAAAGCATAGCAAGAACCCTGCTCTTAATCTTCTTATTAGGAGCTTCGACAACTTTCTGTGCAAATGCAATATTATCGTATATATTACGATCTGGTAAAAGTCTGAAATCCTGAAATACAACACCGATATCTCTTCTAAGATATGGTAACTTCTTTCTTGTAAGTTTATTAAGGTACTTTTTATTAACGTATATCTTACCCGATGTTGGGTCAAGTTCCTTAAGAAGAAGCTTTATAAGAGTTGACTTACCTGAACCACTCTTACCTACTATAAACACGAATTCTCCTTTCTGAACGTGAAGATTAATTCCGTTCAAAGCAGGAACTCCAGATGTATACGTTTTGGTAACATCTTCCATTATAATCATTATTAATATTCCTCCAAATTAGTATGTATCTTTACTTTCCATATATTTCATATATTTAACTACCATAAGTGCAATCTTAAATGTTATGGCATCATCAAACACTCTCAAATCAAGGCCTGTAGTCTTCTGAAGCTTATCTAGTCTGTATACAAGAGTATTTCTGTGGATATATAACTGTCTTGATGTCTCTGATACATTAAGGCTGTTATCAAAGAACTTGTTAATTGTTGATAATGTCTCCTCATCTAAATCATCAGGTGACTTTCCGTCAAATATCTCTCTTATGAACATCTGACAAAGTGGAAGTGGAAGCTGATATATTAAACGTCCAATACCAAGTCTGTTATATGCAACAACATTCTTGTCACTATAGAATATCTTGCCTACATCAAGAGCCATATTAGCTTCCTTGTAAGAACGTGATACTTCTCTTATATCATTAACAATAGTACCATAAGCAATATGTGCAGAACTCATAGCCTCTGTATTTAACATATCTATAATAACTTCTGCTGTCTTATCAAGGTCTTCGTAAGTTTCATTACTCTTAACCTCTCTGACAAGTATTATACTCTTCTCGTCAACTGCTGTGATAAAATCCCTTGTTCTTGAAGCAAATAAAGTTCTTATTGTCTCTAATGCATTAATATCTTTCTCGTGCTTAGTCTCAATAATATATACAACTCTCTTTACATCCGTATCAATATGAAGCTTCTCAGCTCTTGTATACATATCAACCCTTAGAAGATTATCAAGAAGAAGATTCTTTATAAAGTTATCCTTATCAAATCTTTCCTTATAAGCAACTAAAAGATTCTGTATCTGAAATGCTGCAAGCTTTCCTAACATAAATACATCATCAGTTGTTCCCTTAGCCAATATTATATACTCAAGATTGCCATCTTCAACAACCTTAAAGAACTGATATCCATTAACCACCTGACTATCTGCTGGTGAATCTATAAATACAAGTGCATCTGCTGTACATTCAGCAACATTATCAAATGTCTTAGCTACAACCTTGCCCTCTGCATCAATAACACATAAATCAACTCGTGATATTTCTTTTAACCCATCAACGGTTGTCTGTAAAATCTGATTTGAAATCATATTATACTCCATTCCTTCGCATCTTTTTGACATTTACTATATCATTGTAAAGCAAAATGACAAAAAAAAAAAGAGGAAATGTATAGAAATTATACACTTCCTCTAAATTTTATAAAATAATTATATTTGAATAATACAAATATCTAATTATGTATAGTAATTAGTGAGTAATTACCATTTCTGTTTCCTTATCAAATACATGAAGTCTTGCAACATCCATAGCGAATTCAACTTCATCACCTGGACGAGCTGTTGTTCTAGGATTAACCTTAGCTGTACATGTAACATCACCAATTTCATAGTGAAGGTTAACTTCAGCACCAAGTAATTCATATACTCTGATTGTTGACTTAAACTTAGTATCCTGATGAGCAGCGATAAATTCTGGATCATCTTTAACGTCTTCTGGACGGATACCAACTACAACTGTCTTTCCAACATAACCTTCATCGATAAGCTTCTTGCTCTTTTCAGCTGGAAGTTTGATAGTAACTTCTTCGCTCATCTTAAGAACTGCCTGTGAACCTTCCTGAGATACTGTAGCATCAATAAGGTTCATCTGAGGTGAACCAATGAAACCAGCAACGAAGATGTTGTTAGGTGTATTGTAAAGGTTCTGAGGTGTATCTACCTGCTGTATAATACCATCCTTAAGAACTACGATTCTTGTACCAAGTGTCATAGCCTCTGTCTGGTCATGTGTAACGTAGATGATTGTTGTCTGTAATCTCTTATGAAGCTTAGAAATCTCAA
>UMEF01020239.1_pt1 | contig 13582 bp, 14 predicted proteins | sample 1964671 | NCBI WGS metagenome assembly UMEF01 (sample SAMEA4836012, study PRJEB28245) | human gut metagenome | biome: gut microbiome; material: fecal sample | place: Denmark | collected 2008 | reverse complement strand
CTGGAAAGATCTTATCCCATACTATCAGAAACGATACCACAAAACGCTACGCCCGGTATTCCGACGGGTTTCCTGCGATATCCCTTCCTCCTGCCGCTACCCGGCTTGCGATGCTCCTGTAGATTATCTGATGTGGAATGACGAAAAAAAAGAAATCTCAAGGCTTATGCAAAGTCTGTCAGTCCCATTTTTCGCCCACTAAAGATAACCGTTTTTCAAAAAATCATCGGTTAAACTGCCCTCATTGCTGTCACAGTCTTGTTCCCATCAAAATCAGAAAGCATTTCATCATCCATAAATGCGTGAACCCTAAATGCTCTTACTATCTCTATAATCTCAAAAAAATAGATAAAAAGCATCTTGATGAAGAACACGGAAAAAGCAGATAAAAACTCCATTACATCTACCGTGAATTTACGATAGATTTCTCTAAGATGGATCTGTCTTCCCTTCCCAAAAATGCATCATCATTACGGTTTACTAAATTTGACTCACATGTCATGTCGCTCTGTCTGACATATCGTGTCAATCTTGGACTGTCTCTCCGCAAAACTTCTCAGGCACTTAAGGACATCCACAACATTTCAATATCTCATCAGAGTGTTGCCAACTACTGCAAGACTGCAGCTCTGTGCGTAAAACCCTTTGTTGATCACTTCGATTACAAAACCGGCAATGTCTTTACCGCCGACGAAACCTACATACAGATCCGCGGGATCAAAGGATACATCTGGTTCATCATGGATGCTGCAAAACGATCCATCATCGGATATCAGATCTCTGACAATCGCGGTGTAGGTTCCTGCATCCTTGCAATGCGCATGGCATTCCGCAAGCTGGAAAAACTTCCGGAACATTTCAAATTCATTGCAGACGGATACAGTGCTTATCCGCTCGCCACACAGCAGTTTTTCAGACAATACGGTGCAAAGTTCCGGTTTGACATCACACCGGTGATCGGGCTGACCAACGAAGATGAAGTTTCCACGAAATACCGTCCTTACAAGCAGATGATCGAACACCTCAACAGAACCTATAAAGCCTCCTATCGCCCGACTAACGGCTTTGACAATATCGACGGAGCCAACTACGATCTTGCACTCTGGGTAGCTTACTACAACTTCCTGCGTCCACACAAGCACAAAGGTTTTCATGTCCTAGATCATGTACAGATGCTCGACAACGCTGACAATATGCCCGGCAAATGGCAGCTACTCATCTTTCTCAGACAACAGCAGATAAAACAACTGCAGCCCGAGAACTGTTCCTAGATTTGGAGCCCGAGTTAAATATCAGCCACCGTAAGCTCCGCTTACGGCTGTGTCCTTGAAGGCACACAAAGACAATGCTAGAATGCTGTGATATCGATGGAGAGACTTAGAACTGTTCCTGAGTTTCTCGCCGTCGTTATAACGATCAGAGCATTGCTTTTGTACGCCCTCAAGGATGGCGTCGCTATCCAAAAAGTAAAATATCTGCAGTTTTCAAGATTCAATATGAGCCTTTTTTCTTGACTCGTTTTTTCATATGTCACTTGACACTATCGTTCAATAAGATTTTTACTAACCGGCTAAAGTCAGTAATCTTATTTTACACTGAGGTATTTTTTTCTCAACCTTCTTTCTTTGGATCCTCTGTATTTTTAATTATACAGGAAGCTCCTATCGCTTTCATCGTAACGCTTTTGTCGTTACATTTCAATGGGTATTGTTGATTTTATCGCAGTGGTAAGTTTCGGCTTAACCTGCTTTGGATTAAGGTATTCCCTTGGTATGGATACTGATAAGACCCAAAAACAGCCGCCCCGGTCTGGTAAACTGAGCGGCTGTTTCAGCTCATCATTTTGGAGCCAACCGTCTATCGGTGGCATCTTTTTTACTAATAATATAAATCATTCAAACTCTCGTACTGAGAGAGTTATCCGGCTGTTTTGCGGTACACATTTGTGTGTTTCATTCTTCATATTCATCTTATTTCGAATTTTAGTGTACCTCGTCTAAAATTTTTAGAGCCAAAATGGAGCCACTTCAAAGATACATTTTTATTGTTTTTTCTGCCACATCTTCATATTTTCCATTTTTTAAGAAAATATGTATCATATGGGTATCACCATAAATGCTAAAATCTCTTCATCAAAATCGCTTTATCCTCTGCAGAAACATTCATAGCCTCCATCGCCTGTTCCGCAGAAATTTTCATATTTTCCATTAAACTTTGAATAGCCTCAAACAACACTTCTATCCTTTCCCTGTCAAGTCGCTCTTCCATTGCTTTGCACATTTGACTTCGACCTCCTTCCGTTTCCTTAAAATGTCTAACAGGCTTTTGCAACGCTTCATAAAACATATCAATCGCACTGGTACATCGAAAATCGTGCATCAGTCTACCAACAGGATCACCGTCATTTTTATAACTACCATTCACATATATGATATGTGATCCATCATTAAACAATGCTCCTGTTTCCCTAACTATTCGCTCGATGTGATACATTGGTAATCCCTGTCCCATAAAGTCATTTTCTGTAATAAAAATGACATATGAATCATGAATTTCCTTAAACTTCTGTTTCGCCTCCAACATTCTCGTATCAAGCAGGCTACTATGAAATCTTGCCCGGTGAACATCTGCCCCCCGCATCCGCACGCTGTACCTCGATATTGTAAATCTTGCCCTCAGCATCCTGTGCATAAATATCAAGCTCAATTGTTCGACCACCGGTAACTAGACTTTTATATTCTCTCTGTGCTATCACTTCAAGAACTTTCATATCAGCCCGTCCTAAAATAATATTTAGAACCAACTCCGTCGCTTCTATATTGCGGTCAAATACCATCGTCATAAAGTCATCATCTAACAGACGGAATCCAGCAAGCATTTTGAGATTTTCTTCTGTATTCTCGTTTTTACTTTGTGCCACTGTAAACCTCCTCTCAGTTGTGTTTATTTATGTTCATTATAAGCATTTTCTCTTATCAACTCAATATATTTTTGAGTGTATAGATAGAATGCTTTTAACAATTAAGTAAACATGTCAAAACCATGTACGGATTCCAAATCCAGAATCGTATCACTTACTATTCCAAGCACTCTTAATCTCTATTCTATTACAGCTCCAAGCACCTCAACTAAAAAAGTCTTCAAATTGATAATCTCCATACTTTGGATAGTTGCTGTCCCCTCAGGTTGCAAGCAAAAACTTGTGTATGGTTTTAAGTTAAACTCTTCATTATTTGATTCGAATTTATCATTTTTATTTATTTTCAATGTTGTTTTAAACGGTTCTATATCCTCCACTATTTCATTTTTTGTAACATCCAAATCATAGCAAATAAATTTGTAGATTAATCTGAATGGATGATTGATCTTTTGGGTTAATGTACCTTTTAATTCTATATACTTTGGAGATCCCATAACATCCACAACAAAGTCAATCCCTTTTGTTGTATTGTAATCCAGCAAGCTAAACTTAAATAAATCTGGATAGTGTTCCATTATTGTAAGCAACACTACAAATGTCTCCGACTCCGAATATCCACTTTTATTTTTAGTTGGCTCCAATATTTCTGTTCCATCTGGCAAAATAATCTTTTTTCTTGTCTTTCTTGCATTATATCTCTTTTTCAGTTCTTTAGCATCCGAATCAATAGATGAAATTGTTTTCTCCATCAGCTCCCAATCCTGTCTTTCTTGCATTGCATCATTCACTCTTTTGCTTTTAAACACCTTATTTACTTCTTTTTTTATCAGATCTAGCTTTTCAATATCAGTATTTCTTATAGAACCACGGTTGGCCGTTAATTGAAAATCATCACAATCTATAAACGCCTGCATATATGTATAAGAGCCAACACCTTTTCCTCCAACAAGCCAGTCATCAACTTTTTCAACTGGAACACCACCTTTGCAAGCCCACAATCCATACCTTTCCCCATCAGTATGATTTTCTTCTGTACTAGCTCTCCCCTGTTTTGATAGTAACAAATCATACCTTCTCTTTGTTTCATATCCTTCCAAATTGATAATCAGTTTAAAGAAAAGACTTCCCGTTGTTATAGTTTCATTATAAACCATCTTACTATAAAACATGTATGACGCCTTATTACTTCCAATTTTCTTTGCATATTTTTCCATGGCAGTGTCCGTTACTCTTTCATCTGGAAAATAATGTCCTAATGAAATTTCCTCAAATTTTCCTAATTCCGTATCCACAAATTTCGGAACAGGATCACAATCACACAAATCTTTGTATTTTTTCTGGAAATTTTCTTGTAGCAGTCCACACAAATATAATTTAATATTTTTGTTTTTCAATTCTTCATTATATGCCGTCTCAATTGTACCTATAATAGAGTACCACCTGCAATAATCTCTTAAATATATATGGTTTAATTTAAACCTTGTATATTGCGTTCCAAAATATCTAGGAGCAATAATTCTAACACAGAATCCTGACACCCAATCATTTGGCAAAGAAATCCCCAGTTCTGACGGTTCCATGAAATCTGAATAATGCAATTCATGTTTTTCTGCAATTTGTTCTATAGGCTTTTCCATCTTAACTGCCCAATAATCTCCATTTTCCGTTTTTGAACATATGTGCACCTCGTCCGCATTAAAAAACACTTTTGATCCATGACCTTTATAACCATGTTTTCCGTTAGGAACAAAATCCTCCGTTATTTTACTTGAGTTAGCAACATCAAAAAAGGAAGCTATCTTTTCTCTCAATAACCCATTACCATTATCTATTATGTCTATAATCAAAGAGCTTCCGCTAATTTTACGCTGTTCATAAACTTTAATATACATTTGGGTTGCATCTTCATCAAAAGAATTTTGAATACCTTCTCGGAAAATTTCCAAAGGATCCCCAAAATCTGTAATAATTTGGTAAAGCTCATAGCCTTCGTTTACTCTAACTTTGCTCATAAATTCCTCCAATCTATAATGTGTTTTATTACAATTACAATCCCACATTATTCCTTTATCTTTATAATGCACGCATTCCAGAGCTGACAGAGAAATGTAACCATGAGGAATGTATTTCCGTATTCCGCAGCTTCAAGAGCTACCGCAGCGGTGAGCTGGTGAGAAGCAATGAACAGGATAAATACGGTATGGGAAATACATTGTATATCGGTTCGCTCAAATCAGAGGTTTATTTCTGTATCTACGAAAAGGACTATGAACAGTACGCAAAGTATGACATAGCCATTGAGGATACGAAAATCAAGAACCGTTTTGAAATAAGATTGAAAAATGATCGAGCCTATTATGCGGTGCGTGACCTGCTGACCTACCATGACGCAGAGCGTACCGCTTTTGATATTATCAACCGTTATATCCGATTCGCTGACAAGGAGGTGGAGAAACGACGCAGCGAATGGAAAACCAATGAGAAATTCATTCCACTTTTGTCAGTAAACAGTGCTGCCATATACCTTCGTTTTCCTGTTTTCTTATTACATAATATCTCTTCCACATTTGGCTTAATAAGCTCCTCATAGGAATTTTCATAATGTAATAGTAAAAACAGTTCAAAGCTTGGATTTGTAACCGCCAAAAGATTGTCGCCTCCAAGTTTTATAATCTCATTATACTTTGCCGGATCTCCCTTGTAAATATCTGCGTCAAAAACAATAACCATTTTATCATGCTTTTGATCAAATTTATTTTTCGGGATCCCTTTTTGTTTTTCTGCAAACTTTATTAATGCTTTCGGATTGGACACCGTCTTATCTTCTTCCGTCTTTTCCATTAACCTGATATCGATCAGTGGATGGATTCTTAACTGCTTCCTTAAATCAATCAGCTTCTTAAAATACCACACTTCGGTATTGGAACCTTCACAGATAAAGAAATATTTTCGATATGGTTCTATCTGATCTTCTTGATCAGACGGACGTTTATTCCAATCTGTATATGTACGGATAGGAGCCATAACTATACCCCCTCCCTAAACCGGAATTTTTTAAATACCGGTATTGCACCATAACGCCCCTCCAAATATGCTTTACTAAGCACTTTGTCATAACGCTCCTTAAATCGATCCAAAGAATAAAGCCTGCTGCTTCCCTGTTCCCCACGTTCGATAAACCATATTTCATCTCTCCGGAACAGTCTTTGATCCATAATAGATGCTTCATGAGTAGTAAAAATCAACTGCGTCTTACGTTCCCTATGCAGCTCGCTAAATAATTCCAAAAAATGTTCTGTCAACTTTGGATGCAGACTTCTTTCCAATTCATCTACTACAAACACAACATCTTCCCTTTTCAAAAGCAACATATCCATCAGGTCAAATAACCTTCTGGTTCCATCTGATTCATCCGAGAAATCAAAATCATATACCGACTTGCCGTGCGTAAGCTTGATTGTAGTAATCTTTGGTTCACCATTTCCGTTTGCCTCTATATTAAAGAAGCACTTGTCTGATCGACCAGACATTCTAAAATGAGGATTTTTTGACTGGGCGATATTATTTTTTACTTTTTCCAAGATATCTTCAAATATCTGTTTCGGAAGCATCTTAGATAATTCATTAATATCAATTTCCTCTATGCGTACATTTGATATTCCCGTGTCAAACGTAGTAATCAGATCGTTGATCAAAGAAAGGGATTCTTCCTCATAATAATACTGAAAATTTGTCAACCCGGAATCTGGGGTAATAATGACAATGCTATTTCTCAGCCATCTGTAAATTTTTTGGAATATCTGCAGCTTTGATGTTTCTGCATACTTTTTCCCACGGTTCATCTCAGACAAAAACAGATCCGATGTATTATCCTCGAAATCATCCGCATACGTGGCGAATCTGTTCTGCTCCTCCGAAGTCAATTTAATCGACGCATCTAATACCGGCTTTGCGGATTTCTCTCGCTCATATATACATTTTGCAGAGCCATTTTGATATAATTCATACAACCATTCTCCGGTAATTGTCCGTTGGGATAATACTGCAGAAAATCCGTAAGCGTAAAACTTACCGTCTATCTCCATTTGAATTTCAAATAAACTGTCTCGTCCCTCATTTTCTGAATTCGTTCTGCAAAAATGCCTCGTTCCCCATAAAGGAATCCCTCCATCCAGGGTCGCCTTAAAAAAACGAAAAAAATCTACCAGATTGCTCTTGCCCGAAGCATTGGCTCCGTATATAATGGCATGCTTTAATAATCTGGTTTTACTTCCTACCTGTACCCGATGATCCACCTTCGTTCGAATCTTTGATGATGAAATCATGGTCATCTCAACTGCCTGATCAAAGGACTTAAAATTTTCAACTGAAATCTTTGTTATCATATCATTCCGTCCTCCTCTCTTTGCTTTTTTTAATATTATATGATGATTTTAAATTTACGTCAATCAATTTTCTTTATTTAACGATTTTTTCTCTAAATGCACCTTGTATTATCTCAATTTCTTCATTTGTTTATATATATGGTTTCCATTTTCTGCAATATTACACATTTATATTTTTTCTCAAGACATTTTCTTCACTATATTCTTGTTGATTTTCTGACTTTAGTTCTTTTAAAGGCAACAAATTCCTAGCCCACGAACGAATACTGCTGCAACTATACAAATTGTAACAAGAAAAGAAGGTAGCTACCACAACGGTAACTACCCAGCACTTCTTGAAATAAATTTCTTATATCTGATGCTTTTAAGACAATGTCTTTACGTTATTAATCATCGCCGTTAGCTTTCTGATAATCTCCTGCTGATATCCGAAGCACTATACAGTACCCTCGTAACAATCACTTTATCACCTTCAATAACATAAAATACCGAAAAATTGTCTATCGAAAGCTGTCTAAGCCCCATCGTATGCTCCGGCTCCGATTTCATAATTCGCACGCACTCTGGAAAAATATCTAATTTTTGTATTGCATCTGCAATCCGATTATATTGTCCCATAGCATTTTCCGGCACCTGAAGGGTATTTGCAATATAGTTGTAGATGTCCTCCATATCATCCAATGCTTTGTCTGTAATCTGTACAGCATATTGCTTCATATTAATGACTCTCCCTAAACTTTGCAAAAGTAGTGGCTGCATCCTGCACTCTACCTGCTTTTACATCATCATACCCTTCCTGCAGTTTTGCACGAATTTCATCGTGCGTCATCATATCTGCATTTACTGATTGTGATGCTTTCGGCAATGTCACTGCAAAGGGAATTCCTCCTATCAGGGAAATTTGATTTAGGTACATATCAATAGCCGTTGACATCGGTATCCCCAATTGCACCAAAACATCTTCTGCACGCTGTTTCACCATAGGATTTACTCTTAAATTTAAGGTTGCTGATTTGTCCATGGCGTTCAACTCCTTTCTAAAATCATTGTAACGCAAACATCGTTACTTATCAATCAATAATTTTTAAGTTTCGCTATTTTCCAAGCCTCTTTTCATTTCAGCCTCAATGGAATCTGCCGAGTAAACTTTGCCAGCTTTCACGTCAGGCATGCCTTTTTCAATTTCTTTATCGAATCGCTCTTTTGTAATAGAGCCATATGCTAATGGTTCGATTTTAGATAATTTCATTTCAAATGGTATCCCTCTTTGTAATACAATCTGTCCAAGAACATTCCTACTGCATTTGACGTTGGAATATCTCGTCCATCAGACAAAATATAAATTTGTATGATTTGGATATTCTTACTTCAGGAAACCTTAATTCCGGAAATGTGGAAACCGGTGTTCCGGAACACGGAAACCGTCTTGATTGGCTTAACGGATATTTATCGGGTACAACTCATTTGTCAAGCCCAGAGCCGCTTTGCGGTGCGAAGCAGGCTTTACGATTGAGTTGAAACTGATAAACTAGTATTGCTCCAATCACACACTTTTCTTAGTTTCCTTATGCCGGACAGCAGGGACATGGTAGCCGGAATATGCACTTACGGACGGCTTATGAATTTCTCCGTCAAGCAAGTACACCTGCGAAGAGTTGATTGATACTATCCGCTCTATGGATATGCTGATTGCACCTGGCGAAGGATATATCCCAACCTACACACGAACTGATATCACTGATGCTCTTCATGATGCTTTTGGTTTCAGAACAGACTATCAGATAACATCTCAAAAAAACATGAGAAAAATTTTAAATCAGACCAAAAAGAAGTAAATATTACCACATACTTTCCAACAAAAGAAACCTCGCAAACGGCGTAATTACGCGGTCTGCGAGGTTTTTTCCTTCTTTCAACTGTCAAAGACAGGATTATAACATATGTTTTAGTTGTAGACAACAAAAAAATCTCACATTTCCAGGGCTAATGATAACATGCTTTCATCATCACTTGGTTTTTACTGCCTTGGCCTTAGACCACTTAGTGTACACTGTGACAGCCTTACCATCCTTGTATGCGCGAACACGTACATAGTACTTCTTCTTGGCCTTCAGCTTCTTAACCGTCTTGGCAAATTTGGTGTTACCTTTGACTTTAACTGTCTTTGTGGTCTTCTTAGTAAACTTTGATGATGTGGAATACTGCAGCTTATAGCCGGATGCATTCTTCACCTTTGCCCATCTGATCTTAAAGGACTTCTTGCGCTTGGTGAGTTTGGTGATCGCTGGTTTTTTCAGGTCAAAGGCTGGCTGAGCTGATGCCTCTGTAGGTACTACCACAGGCTTCTGAACTGGAGCAGTTGTCTCTGCAGGAGCTTCAGTTGGCACTTCTGTTGGCACTTCAGTAGGAATCGGAGTTGGCTTTTCCGACTGAGCTACAGTGATGGTGACATTGTAGTCGATGGAAGTATATGGAACTTCCTCTCCATTAATCTTTAACGCAAATCGATAGTTAATCCAATCCACGGAAGTGGTCTCCGCAAACAGACCACACTCTTCGGTACCATATACGCAGCTTCCGATGGTAGCTCCGCCCCATCCATTGGCCAGACCATTTCCAACTCTGCTCTTAGGATTTAACTTCTGACCAACAGGAATCTCCACATCTCCGTCTGCTGTGTGTAATGTGAGACTCTTCACATAGATACCATATGTTGCATTTTCATCGTAATTGACAAAACCAAGATTTAAGACTTCATCTTTCTCAGCAATAGGTGCAGTCTTCATCACATAGTCACCTGATCTCACCACTTCCAGTGTGGAATTCATGGCACCGTTCGCTGTCTGCCCCTGAATGGTCACATCTGTGGCGGTAACATCAGTCACGCTGATATCCTCGGCAGGTCTTGCCACCTTCTCGGACTTGGTAAAATACCAGCTGTCGAACTCGATATCTGCTCCGCTAAACACGAAGAATACATTATGATTTCTTCCATCAAACTTCTTCACTGTCTTGCTGGCAACCTTGGCAAAATCACTATTATCAAACTCAATGTATGCCACTGGCTCACTTTGCACGTTATCCAAGCGAACCTCCACGCGGCCCTTACCCTTCACGTTTGCCACAAACTGATCTGCGCCATAGGCAAAGTCTGCACATTTAACCATGGTCCAAGCACCAGGAGCCATACTCTTGGCAGCTGGGTTCGCAACCTTGTCGTAAAATACATCTGCCGAAGTCAACATCAGGCTACCTCTCTGCTCTGTATAAGCATCTACCGCCTTGATCTGCTTCACACCCTTTCGGCTTGCCGCAGTAATTGGAATACTTAAGTTTGCAGGATCCATTGGCAGATAATCCACCATCAGACTTCGGAAACCACCGCTGATATGTGCATCATCTTCCAGCATCATTGTGTGATGGATGATGTAATTTACACCCTGATACTTGGCAAAATGAGTATGATTATTGCCCCATGTCATACCGGAATTACCGGTGCTGTTCTCGCCAGAATTATAGAAATATGCGCCCTGATACTTCCAACTGTCTGCATCCAAAGGAGTCTTGGTGGTCAGATATGCCATAGAACATTTAGGCGGCTTTGCAATACCATCATAGTCCCACTCCTTGCCTCTATCCTGCCAGTCATTACAGTAGGTATAGTAAAATGTTCCGTCGATATAATTCAGCTCACTGGCCTCGCAGAAATATGGTGCGTCGATAGACACAAACTCACTGTCAAAGGACAACATATCCTTGCCCAGTCTTACCACCTTTGGCACCTTGCTATGAATAGGACTTTCGTTGGTAGTACCGCCACCAAAAGCCAGCCAGCCTACGCCATTGTCATCGATGACAACGCCTGGGTCAAACGGTGCAGGACAATTCTTCAGTCCCGGCATATTTTGATATACAAGCGGCTTTCCCAAAGGATCACTCCAACCCTCCACTGGATCTGTGGATGTGATAACACCTACACCCTGTCCACTATTTGCAAAATACAGATAAAAATGAGTCAGGCCATCCTCCTCAACACGGGAAGTGATGGATGGCGCCCAGGAATTGGCAATCCATGGTGCAATCTCCCCCACTTCGATTCTTCCATGATAAATCCAGTTGACCATATCATCGGTAGAAAATACCACCAGTGAACGAATCTGATCGTAATCATTTTTCGTATCCTCCTGGTACTGCTGATGATCGTTGGTTCCATACACGTAAAGTCTTCCGTTGTACTCTACACAAGTTGGATCCGCACAAAAGATAGATGGAGAGATCGGATTGGCATTGGCTTCCGATTTCCAAGCATTTCCGCTAACCTCATCAATAATATTCCCCTCATCAAGACTCTCCAGAATCTCTCCCTGAGAAGCATCCGACAGCTTACCGGCAACCGCTGCCGAGGCATCGGGAACCATCTTTGCTGTTGGCACAAAGCCCAGTCCAGACACTACCAGACTAAGACTTAATACAATAGGTAATACACGTCTCATAGTCATCCTCCTTTACATGAAATTGATATGTTGATTTCATAGTAACATGGCGAAAAAAAGGATGTCAATGGCACCGCAACTTTGTGCTAATTTCCAGCAACTTCCTTGTGGATTAATATTGTCTTTTCCCGTAAACACTTCGATATTTTGTGGGTGACATGCCATTTACTTTTTTAAATAAACGAGTGTAATAATTTGCAGAACTCATCCCCACAGCCCGCGAAATCTCCTCCACTGACATATCGCTGTAGATCAACAGTTCCTCCGTGTGTCGTATGCGAATCAGATTGCCATACTCCGCATATCCCATACCAGTCATCTCGTGAAAAAAACGACTGAACGCATAGTAGCTCAGACCGCATCTCCGGGATGCCTCGTGCATGTCCAATCTTTCCGCAGGATTCGCCATGAGATAATGGATCACATCACTAATCTGCTGAATCTCCTCTTTGCCTCCATAGCCCTGATGCAGCTGGATACTGCCGTTCTCCAACAACTTTGCCAAAAACTGCAATATAACAGCGTCCATCTGCCACTCCTCCGCCAGATTGCCCTTCTTATTATAAATTCGATTGTAAAATCGTTTTTGGTACAAGTCGTCCAGAGATTTCCGGTGTTCTCCATCCAACATCAGAAAAGGTTCTGCATCCGGGCTGATCTCCAACACCTGATCCTTCTGAAGACTGGAACTAACCTGATACAGAAAATCGCTGGAAAACTGAATCACCAGATCCTGGCACTCCGTAATGTTGTGATAACCGTGCATACAAAGTGGAGAAAACAAAAAGAAGCTACCAGGCTCCACCTTGTATCTCTGCCCATTGATAATCTGATAGCGCTCCCCAGAGACCAGGTAAGATATCTCACAATACGCGTGACAATGGGTGGGATATTGACGGTCCGCCTCCGTCTCGTAGCCAAAACAACTGATATGATGCTTGGCAGGTTCCTCATTATTTTGAAATTCTCTTTGATATAACATGGTGTGTCCTCCGCTGAGAGTATACGTCTTACTCAAATATAAAAATTTCTTCTATGGCTATTTCAAAAACTCGCGCAATATCAACCGCAAGAGATAATGTGGGATTATAATTTCCATTTTCAAGTCGGACTATAGTTTCTCTTCGTACATTTACAAGATCTGCTAATTCCTGTTGTGTCATTCCTTTTTCTACCCTTAAATTTTTTATATAAGTTGCCTTTAATCTACTCATTTTTATATGCCCTCATTTCATATTTTTCAATGAAAACAAAAAACAAATATCTCAGCATTTTCTCTAATCCAAGATAAATATACAAAATTCCAATCACCAAGTATGGATCTATTACAAATAACCACTTACAACTGAGACAACAGACATTAGCATCATAAGTAGAACCCCCAATATTCCTACTTTCTGCAACATCATCTCCCTTGGCAAAATCAAAGTTGCCATTCCCGCCAGTGTTAATACAAAGGCCAGTGGCATTTCCGTTACAAATTCTCGCTTATATATACTAAGCATATAAACATCTCCTTTCTTTTTGAGATATATATGTCACTTGTTACATATATATCTCATCTTATCTATAAATTGGGATTTTTACCCTCCCTACAAACTGGGATTTATAATCTTCTCTCATACTCTTCAATCAATAATGGCTGAATTAAAGGATATGCCCATTCAGTAGGAAGTTCATCAAGAAGAACCACTTTCTCCATCTCACTATGTAATTCTTCTTCAAACATTGTTATATCTGCAAAATATAGCATTCCAAATGTTTCTTCGCCAGTATCATTTACT
>UMEF01003628.1_pt1 | contig 13695 bp, 10 predicted proteins | sample 1964671 | NCBI WGS metagenome assembly UMEF01 (sample SAMEA4836012, study PRJEB28245) | human gut metagenome | biome: gut microbiome; material: fecal sample | place: Denmark | collected 2008 | reverse complement strand
CAAGTCTTGAAGAAGGACTCGCGAAAGGACGCGCGGAAGGTCGTGAGGAACGTAATCTGGAAGTAGCGATTAACCTGCTTCAGTTGGGAACTCCTTGTGAGGTCGTGGCGAAGGCGACCGACTTGTCCCTGGAGGAGGTTACTAAACTTAAGAAAAGCCTCTGAGTACGCGAGCCTTGACCACGAAGTCGTGTCCTTCCCGCTTAACCCGCTTAATGAGCGCCGCTTATTTGAGAACTAAGATCATAGATAGAATCGCGCCGTCTATGACCGGAGAAATCTGAACGTAGGGCAGTATGACTGATGGTGCTTCTTTCTTTCAATTCGCCAAGGAGATACACAAGAGACGAACTTGGTAAGAATGGACAAATGTTTATCATTGATAGTTCTCTGCTACAACATTATACGTGCCGAGCGACACCTTCTCCTCTAAAAGCGGGAGGCTGCTGTTGCCTACGGTGACATCTACGTAGATGGGGAAGTGGTCGGAGGCATCAGTGATGGTGCAGCATGACACCTGCTTGCATACCTTTGCTTCTGTTACCCATACATCAGGTCCGCCTTTCCAGAGGAAGATGTAGTCGATGCAGATCAGGTTGTCCGGCTGGTCCGGATTGTAGAATGTGGACTGGTCCGTTCTGGACAGCACTCTCCATTCGGATGTGAAGTCCTTCAACTCTATTGCGTATGGTCTGGTGTTCATGTCCCCGCAGAAAATCACCGGTTTGCCTTTCTTTGCGTACTCGGCCTTGACCTTGTCTGTAATCTTCTTGGCGTGAACCGTGAAAGCGTCTTTCTGAAGGTGGGAGCCTAATAGGATAAAGTCCTCAAATTCCATGAACAGGCATACTCTGTCCTCATTATATTTGACATTTGAAGATTCCAGTTTATTCAGTTTGAGGGAGGTCGGACTGCCTATAAGCTTCAGTGTCTTCGGGTTATAGGTAATCATATTGCCCATACCGAGCCTTGCGCTTTCATAATACTTTTCCCAACCTAAGTCCTTGGCAATGGAGTTCGCGTCATTGGGTATGCCTCTGACCTCATTCATTACCGCGACATCTGCCTTGAGCTCCCTGGTGACATCGGCGATCAACTTGGTGCTGGAATTTCCGCCTTGAGAGCATTGGCCGATATTGTAGGACATGATCCTGTACTTCTTGTCAGCCTTGAATTCGAGCTGGGCGAAGCGGTGGACATGTCCAGACATGAATTCCTTGGACAGGAGGCTTCTGTTCATTGACCCTGACGCAGATGTGAATGTAACATCCACACGGTCAGACTTTTGCGAAGGCACGACAATGTAGAATGGCGCGGCCTTGGATTTGTCGAGTACCGGTGCATTCAGCGTCTTGAGGGTGTAGGTCTTGCCGTTCTTGAAAGAGACTGCTATGCTGCTTAGCTTGTCGATGCCTTTCATCTGGAAACACAGAACGCTCGACTTGCATTCGAGCATTACCGAATGCTCTTTGGTGCCGGACGGATTGTGATATGTGAGAGTCATGGCAGACGGGTCGAAAGTTCCTGCCGTGTAATTCTGTGTGGCAGGAACGTTTCCGGCATTGGTGGCAGGGAAGATGACATCTTTGATTACATTGTGGCCGCGTGCGCCGCTTTTGTATTCAAATGTTCCTCTTGTCGAGCCCGCACCGGACTTCAGGCGGAAAACGGATTGGCCTGCATCGCCTGTTACAGCGACTTCGTCACCTTCGGACCACAGGAGACTGAACTGTCCTGTGTTTTCGCTTCCGAGGGTAACCTTGCTTTCGGAACTGCTGATACCGATTACCAGCTCGTCTATCGGGCCTCCGTTATCTTCTTTTGTGCAGCCCGCTGCCAACAATGCGGCAGCGAGCAACATATGACAAATTCTTTTCATAATCATTCCGGCACTTTGTTAAACCATTATCAGCATCATGACGGCCGTCATGCTCACCAGGACAAGTCCGATAAGTGACTCGTAAGGAATCAGCCGGAGCCTTTCCTTGAGGTCCATTCCGATGGAACCGCCTGTGGCATGGAAGAACGAGCCGTGCGGAAGGTGGTCCAGGACGGTAGCGCCCGCATTGGTCATGGCCGCTGCCCAGACAGCATTGACCCCGGCAGCGAGAACAGTCTGCGCGAACGAAGCCGAGGCAATCGTGGCACCGGCAGTCGTGCTGGCAGAAGCCGCACTCATCAGGATCGACGAAACAGGCGCAATCAGTGCCGCACCGCCGTCCCATCCTGCAATCAGGCTAATCAGCAGGTCCTTTACCGCAGACGCCTTGATGACACCCGCAATCGTACCCGTACCCACCAGGAGCACCGCAATCGGGGACATCTTCTCCAGTCCGTAGCTCATGCTCTCCAGCGTGCTTTTCCACTTGCGCGTCGCCAGAACCCCGGCAAGACCGCCTGCCGGCAGAGCAATGGCCGGGTCAATGGAGATGCCGAAAACCGGTCTCAGGACCATCAGCAGCACAGCCACAAGCGGGCCAGTGATACTTGCCATAAATGACGGCAAATCAGTCTTGGAACAGTCAGTTCCCTCCGCATCCTTCATATCCGAAAAACCCTTGTCTGGCAGCATCGGCAATATGATGAAAATCAGCGCAGCCATTCCGACCAGTGCCGGGACAATGCCTGCAGCCATAACTGACGACAGCGGCGCGTCATAGTTTTCCGCAGCAATGATGGTGTTCGGGTTAGGAGAGACGATATTTCCGCATTTTCCGCCACCAATCAGTGCCAGAAGCACTTTTCCCTTGGACAAGCCCATCTCCTTGCCGATCATTATGGCGATCGGAGCCACCGTGATGACAGCCACGTCGATAAATACGCCCACACCGGTGAGGATAAATACGGACAAGGCCAATGCAAGGAAGACATTGCGCCGTCCGGCCTTCTCCACGATCGTCAGAGCTATCTTGTCAGCCGCGCCGGTCTTGACCAGCACACCGGTCAGCACGCCGGCAGCAAGAATCCTTACGATGGCAGGGGATATGTCTTTCACGCCGGAAAACATCTCCCTGACAGTCAAGTCGAAACCCCAGCCCGAAAGCAATCCGCTGACTACAGCACCGAGAATCAGAGCATAGACAGGGTGACATTTCTTGAGTATCAGAATAATTGCAAGCGTAAGACCGATTGCAACTGCAATTGCGCTATTCATTGAGCAGTAAACGTTTGACAGTTTCGTAAATATTGTGTTTGGCAGTTTCCGGACGCATTGCCTCAGCCAGGCTCATCCCTTGTGGGCTTACGGCCTCGATGATATGGAAACCGCCTTTCAGGAGCATCTGCTCATCTCTGATGGCGCCACTCACGAGCGCGACCGGAATTCCCATCCGTCTTGCTCTCTCGAGAACGCCGGCAGCGGTTTTTCCCTTCAATGTCTGGTAATCCGAGCAGCCCTCTCCGGTGATGACAAGATCGGCCCCCTCAACGACTTCATCGAAATCGATCTGGTCCAGAATCATGTCCACACCACGTCTCAGCTCCGCACCCAAATACGCACGGAAAGCCCCACCAAGACCGCCTGCGGCACCTGCTCCTTCCATATTGCTTACGTCAATGCCGGTTTCAGCCAGTATTTTCAATGCATATCCGCGCAGTCTTTCCTCCAGCACTTCCACATCCTCTTCCGAAGCCCCTTTCTGCGGACCGAAAACACGGCTTGCCCCATTTTTTCCTATATATGGAGTATCCACGTCGCAGGCTACCGTAAACGACAGGCCGCGGGCCTTTTCCAGAAACCCGTCTGCGCTTATCATTCCCATTCCGCCGTCATTGGTCGCACTGCCGCCGAGCCCGACGAGGAAGCGTCTGCAGCCTTTGTCGATGGCGGCCAATATCAGTTCGCCCAGTCCTTTTGTGGTGGTAATCAGCGGATTGCGCTCCTCTTTGGTCAGAAGCGTAAGTCCGCAGGCAGCAGCTGATTCGATGACGGCAAGATCTCCTGCCACCCCATAAACTGCCTTGACAGGCCGGCCCAGAGGGTCAGAGACTTCAGCCCATTCCAGATGACCTCCCAGCGTGTCCACGAGCGCATCCACAGTGCCCTCTCCGCCGTCAGCTACAGCCAGACGGACGATTTCACAGTCGGGATACACCTCGGCCACGCCCTCAGCAGCAGCCCGGGCAACCTCAGAGGATGACAGGCATCCTTTATATGAATCACAAGCGATGACTATTTTTTTCATACCTTGATAAATATGTCCTTTTTGTACATCAAGTGCAGAATCAGATAATTCAACAGCAGATAGGCCGACCAGAACAGCACCTTGTCCCAGCCCTCTCCCACGAGATTGCACAGTCCGCCGCAGAAGAAATTGACAGTATATTTCAGGTCAATGAACTTGGGCAGCAGGAAGATGGCGATGGAATTCATGCCCACCACCTTCAGCGGAAAAGCCCATTTCTGATAGCCCTTGACGTCGATTATCCAATAGAAAAGCGCAAGCATAGCTACAGAATAACCACCCACGACAAGCGTGAAGGAACTGCTCCACAGCTTCTTGTTCAGTGGAAGCCAATGTGACCAGACCAGTCCGATGACAGTCATGACCACAGCTGCTGCGAGCATATACAGGCATTTCTTGTTACCGCTGTGCTTGCTGAGCCGCAGATATTCGCCGGTGAAGTTTCCCAGCATTGCCGTAACTACAGCTGGGAATGTACTCAGCAGTCCCTCAGGCTCATAGACGCCTTCCTTGTATATACGGCCCGCGAACAAGGTCCGGTCGATATAAGCGGCGATGCTGCCCTCGACACAATGCGGCGATGTCCCTGCCGGCGCATCAGGAGCCACAATGAAGCTGACTGCCCCATAGACTGCCAGGATCAATGCAGCGATGACTATCCGCCAGCATGGCTTGAAATTCATATACAGAATGGAAGCCAGCATTCCGGCAACGCCTATTCGCTCCAGCACACTGAAAAACCTGTGCGGTCCGCTCTGGAATTTCAGCAGTCCGTTGCATATCATGCCGAGAAATACCAGCATGGCTGCTCTCCAGAACACCTTCAGGTAGATCTGGCCCTTGGTCCTGCCGACGCTTACCTGCTTCGCGTAGGAAAACGGAAACGATACTCCCGCTATAAATATGAATAGCGGGAATATGGTATCGTGATGTGTCAGACCGTCCCATGCCACATGGTGCATCTGTGTTTCCAGCCAGCAGGATTCCCCGCCAGGGAACAGACAGCAGATGGCTCTGATGAGGTAGGCGAGACCTGCTATGAAAAGCATGTCGAAACCCCTGAGCGCATCCAGTGATGCGAGACGTCCGTTTGGCTGTAGATTATTCATGCTTCAAATCTGCATTGTACTTGTTCCAGAGTTTTTTCACGACCTCGATTTCGTCTCCGCTCTTCTCAGTAGGGAAGCATGTCGTGTCGGAAATCCAGTTCCATTCGTAGTCCTTGCATTTCTGGGCAAACTCGTTCTGGTCGAAGTGTCCCCAATTTGCGAGGACATCCTCGAAGAACAGACCCCATCTCTGCCTGTAATAGCCGTCCATCATACCGGACCACTGCTTGCAGGCATAGTCGAAAAGCTTGCAGTCCTTGTTGCCCCAAGTGCCCAGGAGATTTCGTGCATTCTTCTCGTAAAGCGCTGATTCTTCAGCATTTGTGCCCATCGCCTTGGCACTTTCCAGCCATACGCCGAGCAGAAATTCCTTTCTTGTGGCCAGCAGCGTGTCCATATCCGAAATCAGCGCATCGAAAGCCTCTGCATTGGCCTTGAACGCCTCCATGTCACCATTCTTATAGTCTGCGGCGAACTTCTGCTGAATCACCGAAGCATAGTCGGCGAGCACCTGACGGGTGATATCTACGATGTCGTACCTGTAGCCGTCGCTCCCTGAAAGTTCATCAATGCATGAATACAGTGCCTCCCAGGCCTTTACGAGGTCAACGCGGTCGTAACATTTGTTGGTATTCGTACATCCCTTAGGGTTCTCCACGAAGGTCGGACGTCCTGAGATGATGGACTCGTGACCGCCATTGTTCACATTGTTCTCGAACGCAGTGGCGAAAATACCCTTCCAGGCCTCGACCGCTGCAGGAGAGAGCTTGCCGTAACGGTTTGTCGTATAATTCTTTATAAATGAGTCAATGTCCACAGGCCTGCCTTCGTTCCATACATTTTCCAGCATGAGCGCGTAGATGATAGGGGTGTGCCCGATGCCTTCCGGAGTCAGACCGATGCCGCTCATCCTTCCGGAAGTTGAGTCTGCCAATGCAGCAGCAGGGTCGTTCGCCACGGAAGTCGCGTTTCCGGACAATGTTATGTTCTGTCCGAAGTTCTGTAGCATGCACCAGAGCCAAGGTTTGCCATAATAGGCATGGGTACGGTTCCAAACTGGGAATCTCTCGCTCCACAGGTCGAGAATCAGCATCTTGTCATCCGGCACGGCAGACAGAAGTGCCTGAATCTGAGGGTCATGCCAGAAATGCCTTTCGTGATGGAACATCCATCCCTGCATAACCCATACGGCCTCCGGATCCACCTCAGACATCGCGTGGTAAACCTTTGCGCTTACCCCTTTCAGATATTCGGGGTCATCTGTCGGCGGTATGTTTTCATTAAAGGTATCGGCTGTGTAATAATGGTTTGTACCATAAATCTCTGTCTGCGTCTCGAGGAACAGCTTTCCGATTTCGGAGAACATTTCCTCGGAAGGGTTCAGCACATAGGTTTTCGGGAAATTCACCCACTGCGTGTTCTTCGCCTTCACGTCAGGGAATTTTTCGATCAATGCAGGGGGCACGTGGCCTGTAAATGAAGGCAGAATCGGAGTCATGCCCAATGACCTTTCACGATAAAGGATCTGCTTCTGCAGCTGCTCGTGCTTTTCCATGAAGCTCTGAGGCAGAGGACCGCACCAGCCGTCCAGGTTGCCCATCCAGAACCAGTTGAAATATGCAGGACCGCTGAAGAACGACTCTAGGTCTTTGTCAGTAAGGCCCAGCTTGTGGTAAACCCTGCGCCAGATGGAGTTCTGACCGGTGATGGCCAGCGGCATATTGATACCGTTCAATGCCATCCAGTCGATTTCCTTCTGCCATCTGTCGAAGTCCCACCAGCTCATGCTGTAGTTGAATGTGCAGTAGTTCAGGTAGTAACGCCATTTGTACGGTGAAGTCTTCGTCACCTTTTCCTCCGGCAGAGGCAGGCTTTCGGGGAGAACTGTATTGCTTCCGCACCAGCTCAGGTGGAATCCGCAGAAGTCGCGCAGATACTGTCCGAGCGCACTTGCGATGCTTACTCCATTGTTTCCGCCAAGTACGATTTTCCCGTTTTCGGCACTGAACTCGAAGTAGTCGAGACTGTCCTGACGTTCCGGAAGAAGACGGACGATGAAGTCTGCTGACCTGCCGGAAGTGACACGGTCAATGAGGCCTTTCACGGCATTGACCTGTTCTTTTTCTGTAAATACGGTCTGTGTCGCCTTGTCCGTGCCGCAGCTGACAAGAACTGAAGCGACAAGTGTCAATGTCGTGAAAATGATGGCTGCGCGTGATATCCACGCCATCCCGGATGTGCTACTTTTCATTTGCTATGAGTTCTTTTGCGACCTCCAGAGGAGAGTCAAATGGTTTTGTATTGCTGTGATAAGGGGTGTTGATCCATTCCTCTTTCCATTCTTCCATCATCTCCGGCTTTTCGGAGAAATGGATTTCGATCCGCGGAATGTAATAGTCCTTTATGAGTCCGGACCAGAATCTTGCCGCGTAGTCCTCCTGCCATCCGCCCCATGTGGTGATGAGCCTCTTGGCATTGGCCTCCCTATGATCCTTTTCGATGCTGCTGCCTTCATTTCTTGCGTCGGCAATCCATCTGTCGAGCCTGTGGAGAGGATGGGATGCGAGCAGGCGGTCCACGTCGGAGAGTATGGTGACGGTCTTTCCCAATTCTTCCCTGCCTTTTTCATTGCGTCCGAGCTTCAGGGCCTTTTCATAATGTCTGTCAGCGAGTTCCCCGAGCCAGAGTGAGGCAAATTCGATGGCGTCATTGAAATAGAGAGGTGAGTCTGCGTATTTGTCCGACAGGCTGAGGAAGATTTCCACTGCTTTTCCGAAGTCGTCGTTTATGTCGTGACGGCTGACTCTTCTCTGGTCGTGCACCACTGTCTGCCAGGTGAAGCGCGGGTATGAATATAGTGAACTATATACGGATTTGTGCAATAATTTCCACGCTTCCCTCATCCTTTCGTCGCTGAAGCCGTAGCGTGCTCGGCAGTAGCTTTCCAGCCATCTGTCTATGTCAATGCTGTCTTTCGTCCAGCCCATGTCTGCAAGCAGTTCATAGACTACTTCATTGTTCTCAAGGCCTTCAGGGGCGCTGCCGAAGCCGACAAGATTGTCCGCATATTCTGAAGCAAGCGCTTCTGCCGATGCTGTGGCGTACATGTCCAGATCACCGGTCGGGAGGACTTTTCCTCCGAAATTCGGCACATAGCTGTATATCCACTTCTTTCCGTGGAAGCCCTGCTGGACTTTCCAGGTCTGCTCGGTGTGCCAGACCCATTTCGGATAGTCGTTGCCGAGGTCAATGATGATCATCTTGTCGTCAGGTACTTCAGAGAGCATTGCCTTGAGGCTTTCCGGATCCCAGAAATCGTGCTGGTAGCCGAATGTCCATCCTTGTGTAACCCAGATGGCATCAGGGTCGCCGGCGGTGATGGAACTGTAGATGGACTTGCCGTATTCTGCGAGCAGCTTGTGCTTGCCGACTGTGTCTCCTTCCTCTACAGGCAGTTTCATTTCATTGAAACTGTCTGAAAGCCAATATCTTGCCTTGCCGAACTCTTTCTCCCACTCCTGTACGAAAAGTTTTCCGATTTTGCTGAACCATGGTGAGTCAGGGGAGAGCACACAGGCATTGTCCTCAATCGGGAAGCCGCCCCAGGTGAGCTGTCTTGCCTGGATTTCAGGATGTTTTTTCATCAATGCCGGAGGGATGAATCCTGCGAATGCCGGGGCTACAGGTTCCATTCCGAGTTCTCTCATCCTGTCGAGTATCTTGTGCTGGAGCTTGACCTGCGATTTGTGCCAGTTGTCATTGAGCGGGCCGTCGAAGCTGTTCAGGTTGCCCATCCTGTGCCATGGAAGGTGTGCTGCTCCCGTGAAGAACTTGTCGATTTCGTCAGACTCCAGACCGAGTTGCAGCCATACCCGTTTTGCGATGGCTTCTGCTGCCACGCTTGCCAGCGGCATGTTCACTCCGTGAAGGGCCATCCAGTCGATTTCCTGAGACCATCTGTCCCAGTTCCAGTAAGGTGCTGTGTATCCGAATGTGCAGACATTCAGGAAGTAACGCAGCTGATACGGGGATGTGGCTTCTTCTTTCCAGTCAGGCCATTCCTGCGGGATGTTCAGTTTGCTCCCGCTCCAGCATATCATCGAGCCGCATGCGTCGCGAAGGTATTTGTCCATCGCGTAGCAGATCGCGCTCGGACTGCTGCCCTTGAGCGTGAGGTGGCCGCCTGTGGCTTCGATTTCATACCGGTCCAGCCCTTCCGCCGTCTTGGGACTCATCTGAAGCGAAATATTTTCGAGTTTTCCTATTGTCCTTGTCAATACTCCTTCAGAGGCATTGACGTAATTCTCCTCAGCCGTTTTGCCTCCACTGCAGGACAGTGCAAACGGCACGATTGCACACGATGCGATTATTCCGATGATTCTTTTCATTGCTGAACCGGATTGTTTGGATTTTAGTATTATTACTTGGAAAACGGGGAGAAGGTCAGTCCTCCCCGCCTTTATTGTGCCTGCAGGATTATTCTGCGATTTCGCACTGGGTCTTGATGTCGAGATAGACTGGTTTCATGAAGAGATCCATTGCCTTTTCCTTGTCAATGAACCTCAAGCCGTCCTTCTCTACAAAGGTCTGGGCGTCATCATATTCGAACATCATAACCTGGATGAGTCCGTAATAGTAGCGTGGAGTTTCTTCTCCTTTGGCCTGTCTTACTGAACGGATGATGATGTAGTCGCCTGCACGCTGAACTTCTTCAAGTGACTTGCCGTTGCCTGCTCCAACCCATTTGCGGAGATATGTCTTGCCGCCGAGGCTGGTAGGTTCCTCAGTTACGCCGAGAGTGGAGTTGTCGAGCTTTCTCTGGATTTCGCCGAGTGCATAGAAAGCCTTGATCTTCTCAAGGTTGGTTTCTGCTTTCTTGAGATTGACGAATATATTGTCAACAGCTGTGAAGAGTTCTGGATGATAGCTCTTGCCTGCCCATGATCCTCTGACATACTTCATTGTGAAATTAATGTCAACATTCTCGTCCATAATCTGATGGTCGCCATACTTGTAAGTGTCGCACTGGCGTCCTGTTGTTCCGCCGCCAAGAGAAGATCTCTTCATTCCCGAGTACATATAACCTCTCTGGCTTCCGATGAATCCATTGTTTGATGTATTCTGTAAAACATTAAGGAAGCAGAAGCTGGCGTTCTTTCCGTCCACAGCGAGGAGATCGTTGAGGCTGAGGATGTGCTCAACCTTGCCGCCTACCTTCACTCCGTGCATTGAGAAGAATGATTTGGTGTCAGAACCTGCTCCGGTGAATTCGTCCGGATACTTCTCAGGGCTGTTCTCGTGGTTTTCAACCTTGTTGTCTGGGTAGAGCACGGCAGCGTCGTTGAAATAAACATCGCCTTTTGGCTCTCCTGTTACCTTCGGAGCGTCGAAGTAGAACTTCTTGGCAGCGTCAGAAGTTGAAAGAACAACCTCGATTGCGTTGATGTCCTTCGAATCAGCAAAGAACTCTACAGATGCAGTAGTGCCGTCGATGCTTCCTTCCTGAGCTTCTCCTACAACTGCGAATGTGCCGTCTTCTGCTTTCTTTGCACCGGTGAAAACAACCTTGTCAATAGCAGTGTTGCTGGTGATGGTTCCGGTAAGTGCGACCGGTTCGCCGTAGGTGAGTGCCTCTACAGTTTCAAGTGCGAACTCTGCATCAAGTTCCTTCTTGCCGTCATTGTTTTTGTCGCAGCTTGCTAACAACATAGTAAGTGCTGCTGCGAAAAGTAATGTTTTTCTCATGATTTTTGTAATTTATGTGGTTGATAATAAATTATTTCATTTCAATGTCAGCTATTACAGGGAAATGGTCAGAGAGAATTTTTTCTTTGCCGACTCTCGTTTCGATAAGTTTTACACCATTGCCCTTTCTGCTGTAGATGTAGTCGATCTTCATGGACGGCTTCATCGTGCTGTATGTCAGTTCCCTGTTGGTAAGATCATCCCAGCCTTTTCTGAGGAATGCCATTTCCGGGCTGTCAGGCTGTGCATTCATGTCACCTGCCAGGAATACTGGATTCTTGATGCTCTTCACCTTCTTCTGGATGAATTTGACCTGCTCAAGTCTCAATTCCGCAGAACTTACTTCCAGATGAGTGCAGATGTAGGTGATGATCTGTCCGTCAGGAAGCTGGATGTCAGCTATGAGCATTGCTCTCTGTTCCTTCTTTCCGATGTTCGGGAGAAAGACTCTTTCGCTGCGGACGATAGGGTAGCGGCTCAACAGTCCGATGCCGTAATATCCGCCACGGTAGTCGATGGTCTTGCCATAGATTCCGAACATTCCGGTTTCTTGAGCGAGTTCATTGATGAACTTGACTCCATTCTGTTTCGGAGCTCTTTCGCGATGCGTGTCCCAATCGCATTCCTGAAGCGCGACAATGTCGGCGTCAAGAGATTTGATGTAGGATCCGATTTCCGTCATTGAGGCAATTTCTCCGAATCTGAGATTGTAGCTCATCACGCGCAGTTTGCCGTCTCCTGCGAAGCTGTTCATGCAGAAGAAAAGTGCAACAGCGGCTGTGACAAATCTGAGTTTTTTGATCATAATTTTATTTTTTCGATAGTAATTCTGTAATAATCAAGGTTTACCGTTTTCTTGATTTCAGCGGTCCTGCAAACGTATTCAGGCGGACAGATGACGTAGAGACTCCATCCCTCTACACCTTCAGAAATGAATGAACGGCAAGAATATGATGCGACTTTCGCTACAAGTTCTTTTTCGAGTCCGTTCTTCACCCGTCCTATTATGACAGCATTTTCCGAAAGCTTCACGCTCTTTTTGCTGAAGATTTCATCCAGCTGCGCCATCTTGTCGATTCTGCTGGTATAGATGGTTGTTCTGCCGGGAATACCTGTCTGTATGTGTATATCGGCTCCTCCGAGGAATACATCTGAATCGTATATGCCGTCGAAATCGGCAATTGATGTTTTCGCTATGATTCCGCAGCCTTTCGTTACCTGCATTCCGGTCGGCTCCTGCTGGACGAAATATGGCCAGATATTGTTGTCCCTGCAAATCTTCATGAATGGATTCGAGTCTCCTACGGTGAAGTCCATTCTGTCAAAGAAGAATATCACAGCCTTTTTGCCTTCCGCACCGAGGATGTGGTTTTTTGCTATGCTCACGTCCCTGCGTGCAAAATAACTGTCCTTGTCTTTGAGGTCGGTAAAGTAATCTACCGCGAACGTGTTGTTGGCATTCATCTCTGCCGGCGGTTCGGGCAATTGGGATGAAGGTGGAGTGTCAGGCCCCTCTGGGCTCTCTGTATTTTTTGAGCAGGCGCAAAGTAGAGCGGCTGCAAGTGCTGTCGTCAATATGATTCTTTTCATCTCAGTTTCCCTCATAAATCAGGTCCGCCATCACAAAGCAGTGGTCTGACATGTCAGGCCTTGCAATGATTTTGTAGTTTTCGTACTTCCATTTCTTGGGATAGCCCATAATGTAGTCCAGCTTCACTTTCGGATTGTCGGAAGGTATGGTGAAGCCGGTTCCTTCTCCGATTTCCTGCCAAGTGTTCTTGACATATCTGATCGGGTCGCTGTCTTCTTCAGCATTGTAATCTCCAATCAGCAGGGTCGGAGTCAGCTTGTCCTGCTCGAAGATTTTCTTGTTCACGTCAACGAAATTGCGGATTGTGATTTCTGAAGATTCGAGTGCGAGATGTGTCGTGGCAACTCTCACTGTACCACCCTGAGGCAAGCGGACATAAATCCATCCGGCGCTTCGCGGCTCACGCGAACCTGCGATAGTGCTGATGATCTTTTCTGCTTTGAGGAAAGGATATTTGCTCAGCAGAGCCACTCCGAAACCGCCGCCCTGATAGGTGAATGACTTGCACCAGTATGGGAACATTCCGGTAGCTTGGGCCAATGCGTTGAGAAAGTCCGTGTTTCCGTTTCGTTTTGTGAAGTGGTCCACCTCTTGGAGACATACGACATCTGGAGCGTATTCGTTGATAAGCTCAGCATAAGGTTCCACCTTGTGGTCGGCGTAGAGTGCACCTTCCTTGATGTTCATTGACATCACCCTCAGGCTGAACCTCTCTCCTGCAGAAGCCTGCAGGAAGGAGGTGCAAATAGCCATGAGTGTGACCGCAAATGCAATTGTGATATTTCGGGTCTTAATCATTTTGTTCTTGTGGGTTTGATCAGTTCCATCCCGGGTTGTTCGGAGCGAGATTAGGGTTCAGCTGCATCTGTTTGAACGGAATAGGGAGAAGATAATTCTTGTTCGGATCAAATGTCCTGTTTGATTCGAGGATAAGATACTCCTTGCCGTTTACTGACTGCCACTTGAGCTCTGAGAGTTTGATCTTGAGTCTGCTCTGATCGAGATAGTCCCTTCTTACTCCGAGAAGCGGCTGCCCGAGAAGTTCGCCCTGTTTCCATCTGATGATG
>UMEF01030992.1_pt1 | contig 13801 bp, 11 predicted proteins | sample 1964671 | NCBI WGS metagenome assembly UMEF01 (sample SAMEA4836012, study PRJEB28245) | human gut metagenome | biome: gut microbiome; material: fecal sample | place: Denmark | collected 2008 | reverse complement strand
AGGAATATCCTCGATATCATACTCGGCACCCATCGTCTCGTCGTGCCACAGGATGGCCTTCATCTTGATGAGGTCCACGACACCCTTGAAGTTCTCCTCAGCACCGATAGGAATCTGGATAGCAACCGGATTGGCACCCAGGATATCCTTCATCTGCTGCACGGTCTCAAAGAAATCGGCACCCGAACGGTCCATCTTGTTGACATAACCGATACGCGGCACGTTGTACTTGTCAGCCTGACGCCACACAGTCTCTGACTGCGGCTGAACGCCGTCAGCAGCGGAATAGGTAGCAACAGCTCCGTCGAGCACACGCAGCGAGCGCTCTACCTCGGCCGTGAAGTCGACGTGACCCGGAGTATCGATCAGGTTGATCTTATACTTATTCTTGTTATACTCCCAAGAGCATGTGGTGGCAGCGGAAGTAATAGTGATACCACGCTCCTGCTCCTGCGCCATCCAGTCCATTGTGGCCGCACCATCGTGTACCTCGCCAATCTTGTGCGTCTTACCTGTGTAGAACAGGATACGCTCTGATGTGGTCGTCTTACCGGCATCGATGTGAGCCATGATACCGATGTTACGGGTCAAATGTAAATCGCGATTTGCCATTGTCTTATTACCTTGTCCTTAATGTGTGAAAAGATTAGAATCTGAAGTGTGCGAAAGCACGGTTGGCCTCAGCCATGCGGTGCATATCCTCCTTACGCTTGAACGCACCACCCTGGTTGTTGAATGCGTCCATGATCTCAGCGGCCAACTTCTCGGCCATGCTCTTGCCACCGCGCTTGCGTGCGAAGGCGATCATATTCTTCATGGAGACACTCTCCTTGCGGTCGGGACGAATCTCAGTAGGAACCTGGAACGTAGCACCACCGATACGGCGGCTCTTCACCTCCACCTGCGGAGTGATGTTGTCGAGGGCCTGCTTCCAAACCTCAAGCGGGGTCTTCTCCTCGCTCTTCACCTTGGCGCCTACGAGCTCGAGGGCAGTGTAGAAGATCTCATAAGAGGTATTCTTCTTACCGTCGTACATCAGGTGGTTGACAAACTTGGTGACCTTCTGGTCATTGAACTTCGGATCCGGGAGGATCACATGCTTCTTTGGTTTTGCTTTTCTCATTTTATTATTTGAAATTCTATTCTGCGGAGGCTGTCGTCTTTGCGTTCTTCAATACCCACACTTGGGCGTTTACTCAACCTTATTGATTTCCATTCTCCAGCAAAACGATGTTTCTTTCGATTTTTAGCTCTTACACCTTGATACCAGGCATCTCCGCCTGTTATCTTCGGTTAGGGGTTGGGGTGGCTATTTATTCCGCGAGGGTCAAGCCCTTGTCTCTACCAGAAACTACTCGGCCCTCGCAGAACGGGAGAATTTTACTTCTTAGCCTTAGGACGCTTTGCACCGTATTTAGAGCGGCGCTGCGTACGGTTGGCTACGCCAGCCGTATCGAGCGTACCACGGACGATGTGATAGCGCACACCAGGGAGATCCTTCACACGACCGCCACGAACCAGCACGATGCTGTGCTCCTGAAGATTGTGACCCTCTCCGGGGATGTAGGAGTTAACCTCCTTCTGATTGGTCAAACGCACACGGGCAACCTTACGCATTGCCGAGTTAGGCTTCTTAGGGGTCGTCGTATAGACACGAACACAAACACCACGACGCTGAGGACAATTGTCCAGCGCGGGAGACTTGCTCTTGTCCACGATTACCTGTCTGCCTTTTCTTACTAATTGCGAAATAGTAGGCATTGTTTTACTTTTTTATTTATATTTATTTTGTTTATTATCAACGTTTTGCGAATCGCAGCGTATCGTCCCAAAAGGACATTTTACTACTATGCAATTTCGAGGTGCAAAGGTACGAAGATTTCCCGAAATGACCTAACTATATAGAGAGGAAAATTTTGAGGACCGGAAAATATTAGCAACAAATAATATCCATTTGTATTTTTTAACCAGCATAAACTCTGAGCGATCCTCTGTAGCAGAAGTGAAAATCCAGCAAACTACAACGAATAAGACGACGACGGCGCCTCACAAAACCACAATACAAAAGGGGTTATTAGCATGATGAAGGATCACCTCCGAGGTTCCGTCACTTTATATACTATATAATGTACGCGCGCAAGCAAATCCTCTATCTAATAAGCACATGGCAGAAGAATAGAAGCAGGATAACAAACTGAAACCGAGAAAAAAGCATGGATAAAGAGCAAGGACAAGGCCAGCTAACGGTATATTTGACAACTTTTCTTACTAATTTGGTGTTTACGCGCATTTTTTTATGCCAAAACTTGCACCGAAAAGAGAAAACACATACTTTTGCAGTGTACTATTTAAGTAATACACTATAACAAGAGAACAATAACGAATTAAAACCAAAAACAGACAAGGATATGATTGAAGTACAGAACCTCAGCTTTTCCTACCCGGGCGCCTCAAGCAAGGTGTTCGACGGGTTCCAGCTTAAGCTCGAATCGGGCCATACCTATGGCCTTTTGGGGCGCAACGGAACGGGCAAGAGTACCCTACTCTACCTCGCCTCGGGACTACTCCGCCCGAAGAAGGGCCATCTCTATATCGACGGCATGGAATCGGCCCAGCGCGATCCGTTGATGCTCAGCCGCATCTTCCTCGTGCCGGAGGAGTTTTCGCTGCCCGAGATGTCGCTTCAGAAATACGTCTCGCTCATCCGTCCCTTCTACCCCCGCTTCAACGAGCAGGTGCTCAACGACTGCCTCTCGGCCTTCGAACTGCCCGACGTCCGCGACCTGCGCCAGCTCTCGATGGGTCAGAAGAAAAAGGTATTTATGAGCGTCGCCCTTGCCGCAGGCACAGAATGGCTGTTGATGGACGAGCCTACCAACGGCCTCGACATTCCCTCGAAAGCCACGTTTCGTCAAGTAGTGGCAAAGAACTTGTCGGACGACACGACACTCATCATCTCCACCCACCAGGTACACGACGTAGAGCAGCTGATAGATCACGTCGTCATCCTCGACCAGTCGCGTCTGCTTTGCGACGCAAGCGTGGGCGAGATCACGCAGCGCTACAGCTTTGAGACCCGACAGGCCAACGAGATGAGCAACGACGTGCTCTATGCCGAACCATCTCTCCAAGGCAACAACGTGATCGTCCCCCATGCAGCCAACGAGCCGGAGACACAACTCAACTTGGAGATGTTCTTCTCGGCCGTCACCTTAGGCAAGATTCAAATGTAAATTGTAGAACCCAACAAAAGAAACAGTATGACCCAGTTCAATATACAGCGCATGAAGCAATACGCCCAATGGCAGCTTGCCACTCACCGTGCCACCCTGCTAAAGAGTACGGGCGTAGCCACATCCGCATTCATCCTCATGTTCCTCTTCGTCAAGTATGTCTCCCATAGAGACCTCCAAACGCAGAGCGACGACCTCACCCTGTTGTGGATAGGCTGCTTCGCCTTCTGCGGCGTCCAAGTGTTCCCCAACCTGCTAAGCAAGCAAGAGCGCACGTCGCTCCTCATGCTGCCGGCCTCCAATGCCGAGAAATTCCTCACCAGCTATATCGGCGTTTTGCTCACAGCCTTTGTCGTTCCCCTCGTCTCCTTCTTTGTGGCCGACGTGGTGCAATGGCTCATCTCGCTCTTGACCGACCACAAGCAAGCATTGCTGCTCACCCCGCTCGCCTTCTCCGACGCCCTCGACCTGCTAAGCAAGTTTTTTGGCGAGAACGCACAGATAGCATGGGCCGGACTTCCGAACATCCTCTGGCTCCACTCGTTCTATCTTCTAAGCGGCCTATTCTTCAAAAAGCTGCGCTGGCTATCGGCCACCATCACCCTGGGCGCGCTTGCCACCTTGACGACGTTATCCATCGCCATCGGTGGCTTCCTATTCCTCGACACGCTGAAGGACAGCGATTACAGTATCGAGTTCGTGCCGTGGGCTGGAGACGCCCTCATGCACGGCACGTCCATCCTCTTCCTGCTGCTGACCGTGCTCAACTACTGGTTGTCATTTCGCATCTTCAAGCGCTTGCAGGTCATCAACAATCGCTTCTTCAATTGGTAAATAACATTAAAGACTAGGGGGGCTTATGTCACAAAACTGCATTTTGCTGCGTATATAGGAAAGAGCGGCAGGTGCAAGACATGCTATCCCCCATAAAAGAAAGGGACAAGAATATGAAAACCATTTGCATCAAACTCATCGCCCTTGTCACCATCCTGGTGACCAGTAGTTGTAGGGTCCACTCCACCCAAGAGGAGTTTGGCCCCAGCCGCAAGCAGAACGTCGCCGTAGCCGACTTCGACGAAATAGACCTCTCAGGCGGTCTCCAGGTCGTCTATGCCGAAGGCACTACCCCCAAGGTGACGGTAGAAGGCCCGGAGAAACTGATCGGCTACGTAAAGGTAGTACAAAAGGGCAAGCGACTCTACTTCACCAACAAGGGTCCGAGGATTGGCAAAAACCCGATCGACCTGATCACGATCACCATCCAGTCGAAGTCGCTTCGACGCGTAGAGGTGAGCGGCGCCTGCGACCTGAAGGCCAAGCACGTCCAGACAGCCGACGACTTCAAGCTCAAGGCCAGTGGGGCAAGCGACCTGGAACTGGGCACGCTCCGTTGTGCCAAAGCCCATATAGAGGCTGATGGCGCATCCGATATCGATATTGATCACATTGCTTGCGGCGAAGTCAATTTGCAATCATCCGGCGCCAGCGACATTCAGCTGAAGAACGTAGAAAGTCGCGAGCTCAACGCAAGGCTGGGCGGAGCGAGCGAACTGGAGGCTTCCCTCACGGGCGTGGAGACCATCAAGGCAGACCTTAGCGGCGCAAGCGAGGCCGACTTGAAGTTCAACAACTGCGGCACAACCCTCCTCTCGGCCAGCGGGGCGAGCAACGTGGACCTCTCGGGCACGATCCGCTCGCTGACGAAGAACGTCGGCACGGGCAGCAATGTCAAGGAAGAAAAACTGACCATTGGTCGCTAATCTCAAGCAAGGAAAGGACTACAGTTATGAGTTTCACGAATAACAAGGCCATTTTCGAGCAAATAGCCGACCGTCTGGCCGACGAGATCATGGCGGAGAACTATCCGCCTGGCGGACGGATACCCAGCGTCCGAGAGTATGCGGCTCTGCTACAAGTCAATACCAATACCGCCATCAAAGGCTACGAACTGCTCGCCCGCGAGGGAATCATCTTCAACAAGCGGGGCATGGGCTATTTTGTCGCCGAGGATGCACGCCACCACATCGCCCAAAGACGGCAGGAGGAGTTTATGGAGACCACCCTGCCCGAACTGTTCCGCCAGATGCGGCTGCTCAACATCGGTATCGATGAAGTAGCCCAAAAGTGGGAAGAAAGCAAAAGGGAATAATACCCGCCTCCTCCCCTCTCCGATCGGGAGGGGAGGAGACGCAACAAGAGATATTAAAGACAACAAAGAACGATTCATCATGGGAAGAGACAACACCAAAGGCAAAATACAGAGGACAATCCTCCACTATTTGTCATGGAGAGGGATGGCTGCCAGCCTCGCCATGGCCGCCCTTCCAGCCACGGCAGCTGAGCCCGACTCGCTGGCCATCGACACGATGTCCTACGACCTGGGAGACGTCACGGTGACGGCCCAGCGAAAACTCGTCAAGAACGACATCGACAAGCTGACCTACGACGTGGCCAACGACGAGACGGCACGCACCAAGAACACCCTCGACATGCTCCGTTCCGTGCCCCTCGTGACCATAGACGGTCAGGACAACATCAGCATCAAGGGGTCGTCCTCGTTCAAGGTCTATCGCAACGGCCACGCCGACCCCACCCTCTCCTCACAAAACCTCAAGGACGTGCTCAAGTCGATCCCTGCCTCACAGATCAAAAAGGTGGAGGTCATCACCGACCCAGGCGCCAAAGAAGATGCCGAGGGCACACAATATATCCTCAACCTCGTCATGCAGAACAACTCCCACCTGGCAGGCGTGACGGGCACAGTGTCGGCCAACTACAATCCCTTGCGCCAAGGGCCGGGCATGGGTACTATGCTGACGATACAGAAGGGCAAATTGGCCACGTCCATCAACTATGGATACCAGCACGACAAGAAAGACCAGGGCAACGACGCGACCCGCCAGTACCTGAAGACGGACCAGACGATGGAGTCGCGCTCACGCAATACCGTGATGACAAACGTCCACTACGGCAACCTCAGCGCAAGCTACGAGGTCGATTCGCTCAACCTTCTGACTCTCAACTTTGGTGGCTACTACTACAATGCGGGCATCGGAAGCGTGAACGGATACGAGCGTATGACCAATGGCGACGGACAGTTGGCCTACTTCTACAATGTCAACGCCCAGCTCCCGACCTACTACGCCTACAACTTCGGAGGACGACTGGACTACCAGCACAAGACCCGCAAGGAGGGAGAGGTGTTCACCGCATCCTATCAGTTGCAGACCACCCGTTCCCACCAGGACAAGACCGAGCAATACCTGAACATCTTCAACCTGCCCGTCAGCTACACAGGCTACGAAAACAACAGCCGCACGCAGTTTGACGAGCATACCTTCCAGCTCGACTACGTACGCCCGCTAGGGAAGTGGTTCAAGTGGAATGCGGGTGCGAAATACATCTTCCGCACGAGTGAGTCGGACGTATGGCTGACCTATACGGGGGCGGAGGAGATGAACCAGCACTCCCTCTTCCAGCACAACACCCAGATAGCAGCAGCCTACACGGAGTGGCTCTACTCGGGCAGCAAGATCCAGGCACGAGTAGGCTTGCGCTATGAATATAGTTTCTTGAAGGCAGAATACCCCGACGGATCGCAGTCTGACTTCCACAAGCGGCTCAACGACTGGGTCCCCTCGGCTTCCGTGCGCTACGCCCTGACGGACGCGCAGTCGCTGAAGCTCTCGTTCTCATCCAACATCAACCGCCCTGGCATCGACTACCTCAACCCCGCCGAGGAAAGAAACCCCAACTCCCTGAGCTATGGCAACCCGGGGCTGAACAGCTCGCGCAACTACAACCTGCAACTGGAGTACAACTACATCACGACCAAGGCTACCTGGATGGGTGGCGTCAGCCATACGTTCTGCAACAACCAGATCGGACAGTTGTGGTTTGACCAAAACGGCCTCTCCGTCACGACCTATGGCGACCTTCTCCACAGCCGTAGCTGGATGCTCTGGGCCTACGTGCAGACCGCCCTTTGGCGAGGCGCCAACCTGGGTGGAGGTCCCAACATTTTCTATCTCACCAAGAAGGACAGCCAGACGGGGCTTGAGCACAGCAGATGGAGCAGCTGGAACACCATCAAGTTCACCCAGAAGCTGCCCTGGAAACTCACCTTCGGCCTCAACGGAGGCTTCAATATCGGCAAAGAGGTGGAGAGCGTCTATGCCTACTCCGAGCCTTCCCACTACTGGTATGCCTCGCTCAGCCGTTCCTTCCTCAAGGAAGACCGCCTGTCGGTACGCCTGTCGGCAGGCAACCTCTTCGGCCCAGACCTGCGCTCCTATCCCTCCCACACCGTCCAGGGCGACTTCCGTGGCACCCAGACATGGCTGGGCTCACAACGACATGTAGGCATCAGCATCTCGTGGCGCTTTGGTTCGCTCCGCGGAGGAGTGAAGTCCGTGGACCGCACCATCGAGAACGACGACATAGTGGGCGGCATCTCGACAGGAGGCGGCAACAAGCAATAGTTTAGTCGATTACCCAAACGACCGCGCACGCATTGGAATGGTCAAACTATGGCACGACATTCCGATGGGTGCGCTTTTTTGTGCTCATCCGGCTGGGGTGGTTAGCGTTCTTTCAATACAGCCTACTTATGAAGCAAACAACAAGTACAGTATATCCGCCCCGCAAGGATTGGAAATACTATCACAAAAAAGGCACCCTGCCCTCGATGAAGAGGACCGGATGCCAAAAACTTCACATTATGAAAATTTAAAACACTTAGCCTGGCTTAAGCCTCGCCCTTCGGCGTACCGAACGGGGCGACGGTGCGAGCACCACCCTGCTGCGGCAATTCAATTTTGCCAAACTCCTTCTCGTAGCGAGTGATGTTGTCGTTGAGGGCTGCGAGCAGACGCTTGGCGTGCTCCGGAGCGAGGATCACGCGCGAACCGACCTGTGCCTTCGGCATGCCGGGAAGCAACATGGCGAAATCAGCTACAAACTCGTTCTTCGAGTGAGAGATGATTGCGAAGTTAGAATATATGCCCTTGGATACCTCAGGGCTGAGGTCGATCTGCAAGCCTTGCTGCTGCGGCTTCTGGTTGTTGTCCATTGTCTTGTTATTTTTTCGTTAGTATTGATATGTTCTGGTATGCAAAGTTAAGAAAAAAAATGGGGAGTGCCAAACAAAAAGGCAGAAAAAGCCCACAAAAATTCTTACCCCACCAGCATTTTCCTTTTCCCATGGGGTGGAAAAGAAGTCAAGGCCACCTCGCCTGCCCTTGCGGGAGGAGAGATGGCCTTGGTCTTTAGTATCTGTTGCCGACGACGACGCGGCTCTTCGTCATGTTGCGAGGAGCGCGCCACGCGGAGCAACCTTCTGCGGTTTTGAGACCCCTCGGGAAACCTGAGAGATCAGCATTCTTGAGACCCCTCGGGAAACTTGAGAGCTCCGCGGTCTTTAGAACTCGGCGTTCTTCGGCGTGCGTGCGAAGGGTATGACGTCGCGGATGTTCTGCATACCCGTGACGAAGAGGATGAGGCGCTCGAAGCCCAGTCCGAAACCGCCGTGGGGGCAGGAGCCATAGCGACGCGTGTCGAGATACCAGTCGTAGGAGCTGGCCTTCATGCCGCGGGCCTCAATCTCGGCCACGAGCTTGTCGTAGTTCTCCTCGCGCACGGATCCACCGATGATCTCGCCGATGCGCGGGAAGAGGACGTCCGTGCCCTGCATGGTCTTGTCGTCGGCATTCTTCTTCATATAGAAGGCCTTGATCTCCTTCGGATAGTCGGTCATAATGACGGGGCGCTTGAAGTGCTCCTCCACGAGGTAGCGCTCGTGCTCGCTCGACAGGTCCATACCCCAACCCGTGATGGGGAACTCAAACTTGCGACCGTTCTTGACCGCCTCCTCCAGGATGTTGATACCCTCGGTGTAGGTCAGTCGGACGAAGTCCTCCTTGACTACCGACTCAAGCGTGGCGATGAGCTGCTTGTCGATCATCTTGTTGAGGAACTCCAGGTCGTCGCGGCAGTTGTCCAGGGCCCAGTTGACGCAATACTTGATGAAGTCCTCCTCGAGGTCCATCAGTCCCTCCTGGTCGAGGAAGGCCACCTCCGGCTCCACCATCCAGAACTCAGCAAGGTGGCGCGGCGTGTTGCTGTTCTCGGCACGGAAGGTCGGTCCGAAAGTATAGATAGCGCCGAGGGCCGTGGCTCCAAGCTCACCCTCGAGCTGGCCGCTCACGGTGAGGTTGGTCTTCGTGCCAAAGAAGTCCTTGGAGTAGTCCACCTCTCCCGCCTTGGCGACACGGTCGAGGTCGAGCGTCGTCACCTGGAACATGTTGCCCGCACCCTCGCAGTCGCTGGCCGTCACGATCGGCGTGTGGAAATAGTAGAATCCATGATCGTGGAAGTACTTATGGATGGCAATGGCCATGTTGTGGCGGATGCGGAAGACGGCGCCAAAGGTGTTGGTGCGCAGGCGCAGATGGGCATACTTGCGCATGTACTCGAAGCTCTGACCCTTCTTCTGCATGGGGTAGTCGGCCGGGCAAAGACCATAGACCTCGATCTCCTTACATTGGATCTCGCTGGTCTGTCCCTTGCCCTGACTCTCCACGAGCGTGCCGACCACGCTGAGGCAGGCTCCCGTGGTGATGCTCTTGAGCGTCTCGGCATCCACCGTGGCCGGATCTACCACCACCTGGATATTATTGATCGTCGAGCCATCGTTGAGGGCAATGAAATCTACAGCCTTGCTGCTGCGATGCGAGCGCACCCAGCCCTTCACATTTATGTCTTTTCCGAAGTCGGTACACTTGAGTGCATCGACCACTTTTGTTCTTTTCATCTCTTGTGTTGTTTGAAGATTGTTGCTCTCTACAACCCTCCCCATCCCCCAATTCTCCACAGAATGCTGGTAGTGTTCATGCGGAACTACAATCCGCACGGCTCCCCGAGGCCCTATATATATTTAAGGAGAAGACGGGATGAGGGTGTTGTGAGATGAGTACTTATTCGAATGCGCCCATACGCAGCATCTCCACCTCCTTCTGGGTGAGGAAACGCCAGTCGCCGCGGCGCAGATTCTTCTTCGTCAAACCGGCAAACTGTACGCGGTCGAGCTTCACCACACGATAGCCAAGGCTCTCGAAGATGCGGCGCACGATGCGGTTCTTGCCGCTATGGATCTCGATGCCGACCTGCTTCTCGTCCGTCGGGCTGGCATACTCGATGGCGTCAGCATGCACCTCGCCGTCCTCCAGCTCGATGCCCTCGGCGATTTTCTGCAGGTCCGTGGCCGTGACGGGCTTGTCGAGATAGACGTGATAGACCTTCTTCTTGAGGAACTTCGGATGGGTCAGCTTGCTGGCCAAGTCGCCATCGTTGGTCAGAAGCAGCACACCCGTGGTGTTGCGGTCGAGACGTCCTACGGGGTAGATACGCTCCTCGCAAGCGTTCTTCACCAGGTCCATGACGGTCTTGCGCTGCTGCGGATCGTCGCTCGTGGTGACATAGTCCTTCGGCTTGTTGAGCAGCACATAGACCTTCTTCTCCATCGTGACGGGCTGGTCGCGGAACTTCACCTCGTCGGAGCGCAAGACCTTCGTGCCAAGCTCTGTGACTACCGTGCCATTGACCAGCACGGCACCAGCCTGGATATATTCGTCGGCCTCACGGCGAGAGCAAACTCCGGCGTTGGCCAGATACTTGTTCAGGCGAATCGGCTCGTTGGGATCGATGTTCTCCTCCTTATATTCGATACGCTTCTTGAGCGAATACTTCGCGTTGGGATTGTAGCCCGGCGTATGCTGCCTGCGGGGCTGTCCGTAGCCGCCACGCTGCTGGTAGCCGCCCTGCTGGAAGCCCTCCTGCTGATAGCCGCCCTGCTGGTAGCCCCGCTGCTGATAGCCACCCTGCTGGCGCTGCTGGTAGCCGCCCTGCTGGCGCTGCTGGTAGCCACCCTGCTGACGCTGCTGATAGCCGCCCTGCTGCTGACGCGGCTGATAGCCCTCCTGCTGCTGACGCGGCTGATAACCATCCTGCTGCTGGCGCGGCTGATAACCGCCCTGCTGACGCTGCTGGTAGCCACCCTGCTGGCGCTGCTGGTAGCCGCCCTGCTGACGCTGACGGGGCTGATAGCCACCCTGCTGACGCTGCTGGTAGCCACCCTGATAATTGTTTCTCGGGCGATAGCCGCCCTGATACTGTCCGCCCTGCGCGCCCTGGAGTCCTGCTCCGAAGCCTTCTGGACGGAAGCCGCCCTCGCCACCTTGGTTGCTGCGGTCGCTGCTGTAAGCGCGCTGCGAGTGGATGCGCGGACGCTGAGGCCGCGATGAGCGATAATCCTTCTGTTCACTATTACCCTGACTCTCAGAAGAGTTGGCCTCGCGGCCACGCTCATCCTGTCCGTAAACGGGTTCCTGCTTGTTCTCTAATTCTTCTGCCATAACAGTATTGTTTTGAATGATAGATATGGCCTCACGGCCAAGTAATATATAAAATTGTCTTGATTAGATACCTGTGTAGTTGTGCGGCGTGATGGCGAGCAGTTCCTTGCGCACCTCGTCGCTGACGTTGAGCGTGGCGATGAAGTCGTGGATGGTCTGCTCCGTCACCTTCTCGTTGCCGCGGGTGAGCTGCTTCAGGGCCTCGTAGGGATGCGGGTAAGCCTCGCGACGCAAGATGGTCTGGATGGCCTCAGCCACGACGGGCCACATATTGTCGAGGTCCTGTGCGATTTTCTCCTTATTTAATATAAGTTTGCGAAGTCCCTTGAGGGTGCTCTGGATGGCGATGATGCTGTGGGCCACGGGCACGCCTACGTTGCGCAGCACGGTACTGTCGGTCAGGTCGCGCTGCAGACGGCTCACGGGCAGCTTGGCGGCGAGGAACTGCAGCACGGCATTGGCCACGCCGAGGTTGCCCTCGCTGTTCTCGAAGTCGATGGGGTTGACCTTGTGGGGCATGGCGCTCGAACCGACTTCACCCTTCTTGATCTTCTGGTGGAAATACTCCATCGAGATATACATCCAGACGTCGCGGTCGAGATCGATCATGATGGTGTTGATGCGGCGGATGGCATCGAAGATGCTGCCCAGGTGGTCGTAGTTGCTGATCTGCGTGGTCCATTGCTCGCGCTCCAGTCCGAGTTTCTCGGAGACGAAGCGGTTGGCGAAGGCGCGCCAGTCGTACTCGGGGTAGGCGACGTGGTGGGCATTGAAATTGCCCGTGGCGCCACCAAACTTTGCCGTGAACTTGCAGGCCTTGAGGGCGTCGAGCTGCTCGCGCAGGCGATAGACATAGACCTCGATCTCCTTGCCCAGGCGCGTCGGCGAGGCGGGCTGGCCATGGGTCTTGGCGAGCATCGGCACGTCCTTCCACTCCTCGGCATAAGCCTGGAGCTGGTCGATGAGCTCCTCGACCTGGGGATAATAGACCTCCAGGAGCGACTCCTTGATGGACAGGGGCACGCTCGTGTTGTTGATGTCCTGCGAGGTGAGTCCGAAATGGATAAACTCCTTGTAGGCATCCAGTCCGCCGATGGCGTCAAACTGCTCCTTGATGAAATACTCCACGGCCTTGACGTCATGGTTGGTCACCTTCTCGATGTCCTTCACACGGGCGGCATCCTCCTCCGTGAAGTCGCGGTAGATGCTGCGAAGACGGTCGAAGAGGGCCGTGTCGAAGCCCTTGAGCTGCGGCAGGGGGAGCTCCACGAGCGTGATAAAGTATTCGATTTCCACGCGGACGCGATAACGTATCAGCGCAAACTCTGAGTAATAGTCGGCCAGGGGCTCGGTCTTGCCTCTGTAGCGTCCGTCAATAGGAGAAATGGCGGTCAATGTATCCAGCTTCATCATTATATATATTAAACGCTGCAAAATTACGAAATTAATTCCGTTCCGCTGCCAAACGGGTGGCTAAAAGTCCTTAAAATCTCACCTCTTTTCGTCAACGCCTCCTTTCTCCCCAAAAAATCTTTAATTTTGCAAGCATCTGTACCAAGCTTCACCACGAGCCCAACACAGACGACAAAACAACAAAGCAAGATGAAGAAAACTACTCGCTTATTAAAATGGCATTTTAAACTTTTGTGGCAAAATATAAAATGCCATTTTAATAATACAGGATAAACAACGGCTATATAGCTCGTTATGAAAATAAGGCCTGGAGAACCATCACGACCTCAATTGCATGATATCACAAAAAACACTTTGTCGGCTTTGTTTACCACAAAGGCCCATCCAAAGCCACGTATTATGACAACACGCAGAAGACGGACGAAGCGGTCTTCTCATTGACAGAAATGCGGGAAAGGGCGAAGAAGATGGGCGCAGCGAGGGATTTTTGCCTGATTCTGATCTTGTTAAATGAATACGGAGAAATAGTTAACGGGGCGTTAATTCATGCTAATCGGCTTGCACTTGGCTGGACGGAAGGCTATTTTTGTATAGTGGCTGCGCCATGGCAATTTGCAAGCCAGCCATCAATCACACGAATTGCAGAGCGCGTCGAGTGGTTAAAATGTAAAATATAATCAAAAGAAACTATAATGAAAAAGTTAAATTTCTTATCAATCTCTTCGGTTGAGAGTCGAAAAAGAG
>UMEF01004104.1_pt1 | contig 13970 bp, 7 predicted proteins | sample 1964671 | NCBI WGS metagenome assembly UMEF01 (sample SAMEA4836012, study PRJEB28245) | human gut metagenome | biome: gut microbiome; material: fecal sample | place: Denmark | collected 2008 | reverse complement strand
TCCCAGCCGTTATTGTGGGAGCCGGTCACAGGGCTTTTGTATATTCAAAGCTTGCCCTTACCGATCCGGACAAATTAAAAATTGTCGGCGTTGCCGACCCGGACAAAATTCGACAAAAAAAGGCAATGGAAATGTTCGGTTTCCCGAAAGAGAACTGCTTTGACTCGGCACTTGAGCTCTCCAGAGTTCCTAAATTTGCAGACGCCGTAATCAACGGTACAATGGATGAACAGCATGTTGAAACATCTATTCCCCTGCTGAAAAAGGGATATGATATGCTTCTCGAAAAGCCATTTGCAACAAATGAAAAAGAGATGCGCGAGCTTGTGTCATGTGTAAAAGAAAACGGCAACAAAGTTATGATATGCCACGTACTGAGATATACGCCGTTTTATCTGTCAATTAAAGAAAGAGTAGCTTCAGGAGAAATCGGCGACATTATAAACATACAAACCTGCGAGCACGTGAGCTATCATCACTTGTCAACATCGTATGTAAGAGGAAAATGGGCTAACTCCGATGTTTGCCACACATCTATGCTACTTGCAAAATGCTGCCACGATATAGACCTGATGATGTGGATGATGTCCGACACACAGCCGAGTATGATATCGAGTTTCGGCAGTAAATTCCAATTTAAGCCGGAAAATGCACCAAAGGAAGCCGGCACAAAATGTCTTGTAGACTGCCCGCTTGTTGACACATGCCGATATTCAGCAAAAAGACTCTACCTTGATCAGCCTAAGCGTTGGGCATTTTATATTTGGGATAAGCTTGAGGGAATTGAAAACCCCACAGATGAAGACAGGATAAATCTGCTTAAAGGCGACAGCAACTACGGCAGATGTATATACAAATGCGACAACAATGTTGTGGACCACCAGTCGGTACTCGTGAACTTCAAAAACGGAGCAACCGGTACGCATAATATGGTCGGCGGTTCGGCAGGACCGATGAGAAGAATACATATTATAGGCACAAAAGGCGAAATCTACGGTGATTTTGAAGAATCTAAATTCACCGTGGCTAAAATTCATCCTACTAAAACGGATGAAAAAACGGTCGAAGTTGTTGATCTAAATGTAAACGGAGATATGGTAGGCGCTTACGGAGGTCACGGCGGCGGCGACGAAAAGCTTGCAGCCGATTTCGTTGAGTTTTTAAGAGGAGGTAAACCCTCTCTCGCCTGCACCTCAATATTTGATTCGGTGGCAGGTCATCTGTGCGTTTATCTCGCAGATAAATCACGCGAAGAAAACGGTATGCCGCAAAAAGTAAATTTGTAATATAAAACGGCAACAAATAACCCTCGGTCAACTCCGAGGGTTATTTTTATTGTAATCTCTTTAACGCATTATATTATTTTTTATTTTTAATATAGAGTGCCGCCCCCAACGCTACTGCCGCAACGCCTCCTGCAATTGCGCCTTTTTTTATAAGCGGTAATACGGATTCAAAGCTCGGCGGAGCAAATTTGTAATAAGCATATTTCAGCTTATCATGCAAGTCCTTTGATGTGTAAAAGTCCTTATACATTACCGTATGTGTTTTGAACTCTCGCACATTGTTTTCGTCTAAGTCAATTACACGCACGCCTCTGTCTAAATCGGGACCGTAAACATTAAATCCGCAGCCCTGTGTATAACCGAGAATAACATTTTTATAGTGGGCAATAAAGCTGTTATTGTGGTCATGACCGAAAAACATGGCAAGTACATCGCCCTTTTCCGCCGCCGCATTAAATTCGCCGCTGTTTTTCTCGGGTGTAGCCGGAGTTTCAAGCAAGAAATCACAGTTACCCGGGATAAGATATTTCTCATCCATCCAATAGTATTTTCCGTAATGAGACCTATATCCGACAGCGTGCGGCTTATGTGATTTCGGAACTTCTTTCAGCACGTTCCACATTTCAGGTACCGGTATATGCTGGAACAATAAAGACGGCACATAATCCCCTGTTTCGTCTTTTAAATAATCTCTGACACTCTTGTACCAAGCAATCTGCTCCTCGGAAACCGCACTGCAATGGCCGTCAAGACTCGCGGAAAGTGAATCTATAAGATATATATTAAATAATATTTTTTTGCCGTCCGAGCTTAGAATATTTATGTAATGGTTACCGTATCCGCTGATAGAAGGATCGCCGGGTTCTGCAAGACAGGTAGGAAAGCTCTTGTATACTATCATCTGCTTTTCCTTGGAAATACCGAAAGCCTGATCATCATGATTACCGAATACAAATGTAAACGGAATTTTTCTTTCGGCAACCGGTGTTACGATATTACGTATTGCTTCGGCAACCTTTTTGTCGCGATCCCCCGTGGCAAAACTGAGGCCGTAGCCTTTTATCTGGTCACCCGTAAACACTACAAGGTCGGGGTTTTCGCTGTCAAGCACTTTACCGATAAATTCCACAGTGTTTTTTGACGTGATGTTTGTATCTTGAGTGTCGGCTATCTGCATAATGCGGAAAGTGCCGTCTTTCTTAAATTTTAAGCTTTTCGCTTTGCCTATCGGAGAAGCCATAACGCACCAACTTTCTTTTTTATGTCAAAAGTATAACACATAATCGCGCAAAATAAAAGTCAAAACTCACAGCAGAACACACTTTATCTATATGAACATAAAAAATCACCGCACATCAATAACTGTGCGGTGATTGAAAAATTTTAACTTATTTAAGGTTTGCCTTAAGAGTTTCGAGACTCTCTTTAAGCTCCTTGGGAAGCTTGTCGCCAAACTTCTTGAAGAACTCTTCAATACCGTTTGCTTCCTCTTCCCAAAGATTCTTATCAACATCAAGAATCTTTTCAAGCGATTCGAGTGAAACTTCACCTTCAAGGCCTTCAATGTTAATGTCTTTTGCATAAGGAATATAGCCGATAGCTGTTTCCTGAGCATCAACTTTACCTTCACAGCGTTTAATAATCCATTCAAGGACACGAAGGTTATCACCGAATCCGGGCCACATAAAGTTACCTTCGTCATCTTTTCTGAACCAGTTAACATTAAATATCTTCGGAGCTTTATCAGGGTCAAGAGTAGCACCGATATCAATCCAATGCTGCCAATAATCAGCCATATTGTAACCGCAGAACGGAAGCATAGCCATAGGATCACGACGAACTACACCGACAGCACCTGCAGCTGCAGCCGTTGTCTCCGAAGCCATGGTGGCACCTACAAATACGCCGTGGTTCCAGTCTCTTGACTGATATACTAGCGGAGCGAGCTTAGCACGTCTACCGCCGAATACAAATGCGGAAATCGGAACACCGTTCGGATTGTCAAACTCTTTGCTGAGGCACGGGCAGTTTCTTGCGGGAGCGGTAAAACGGCTGTTCGGATGAGCAAGGTTTTTGCCCTCAGCCTTCCACTCTACGCCGTTAACCTTTTTACCTGTCCATTCTTCTGCATTAACGGGCGGATTCTTGTCAAGACCTTCCCACCAAACGGTGTTATCATCAAGATTTAATGCTACGTTCGTAAAAATTGCGCCTTTCTTTGTTGAAGCAAGTGCGTTCGGGTTTGATTTATCATTAGTTCCGGGTGCAACACCAAAGAAACCGTTCTCAGGGTTAATTGCATAAAGACGTCCGTCCGCACCCTTCTTAATCCAAGAAATGTCGTCGCCGACAGTCCAAACCTTGTAGCCTTTTTTACGATATCCCTCCGGAGGAATAAGCATTGCAAGATTGGTCTTGCCGCAAGCCGACGGGAAAGCCGCACAGATATATTTAACTTCGCCCTTCGGATTTTCAATACCGAGGATAAGCATATGCTCTGCCTGCCAGCCTTCGTTCTTGCCCTGGTAAGAAGCTATACGAAGTGCAAAGCACTTTTTACCGAGAAGGACGTTTCCGCCGTAAGCCGAGTTAACGGAAATAATTGTATTGTCCTCGGGGAACTGGCAAATCCATCTCTTTTCGGGATCCACATTGCATTTGCAATGAAGTCCGCGAACCCAGTCATTGCTGTCACCGAGAACGTCAAGAACCTTCTTGCCGACTCTGGTCATAATTGCCATATTAAGAACAACATAAATTGAATCGGTAAGCTCAATGCCTGCCTTAGCGAGCGGTGAACCTACGGGACCCATCGAATAAGGGATTACATACATTGTTCTGCCCTTATAGCTGTCTTTTGCGATAGCATAGAGCATTTCATAAGCTTTGCCGGGCTCCATCCAATGGTTTGTGGGACCGGCATCTTCCTCTTTCTTTGAGCAAATAAGAGTTCTGTCTTCAACACGAGCAACATCGTTGGGAGCTGTTCTGTGATACAGACATCCCGGAAGTAAATCCTCATTTAATTTACGCATCTCACCTGACTTGCAAGCTTCCTCACGAAGCTTTTCAAGTTGCTCTTCGCTACCGTCAATCCAAACGATTTCGTCGGGCTTAACAAGAGCTGCTTTTTCGTCAATCCATGACAAAATGCTTTTGTTAGTTGTAAGTGCTGCCATAGTATTATCTCCTTTTAACTAATTCGGCACAGCCGAAATATTTAACTGATTCAGACGAATTTTCAGGGTTTTCCCAACCTCCGCCATTATGAATTATTATAGTCTAAAACTTTCATTTTGGCAAGCAAAAAAGTGTTAAATAGTTGTCAATATTTATCGTATTTTTGATGAACAATAAACAAATAGAAATGATATGACAAATATTACATAATGATATGACAAAAGTTATTGAACACTGTCGATATCAAGCGTTGCTCTGGCGTTTAGTGTCATATCGCCGCGAGTGCCGGATACATACTCAAAATACCCTTGTGCCCCGACCATTGCCGCATTGTCTCCACACAGTAAAAGCTCGGGAAAATAAATTTCGACGTTTTTCTCTTTTGCAAGAGAGAGCATACGTTCTCTCAAAACAGAATTAGCGGAAACGCCGCCTGCTAAAACAAGCTTGTCGTATCCGGTAGAGTCAAGTGCTTTTCTGACGTTGTCTTCCAAAGAATCCACAACGGCCTTTAAAAACGATGCCCCGACATCGGGTACACTGACAGTCTCCCCTTTTTGTTCTGCATTATGAATCAGATTAATTACCGAAGTTTTAAGCCCCGAAAAGCTGAAATCAAGCGGAGAACCGTCAACGTGCGGTCTTGGAAATTTATATGAGTCGGAATTCCCGTTCTTTGCAATTTTATCAAGATTCACACCGCCCGGATAATCAAGACCCAATGTACGCGCAGCCTTATCGAGTGCCTCTCCCGCCGCATCGTCTCGTGTTCTGCCGAGAATTTTAAAGTCCGTATAATCCTTAACTTCTGTTATCAGTGTATTCCCACCGGAGACTACAAGGCACAAAAACGGAGGCTTCAAATTTTCATAAGATAAATAGTTAGCGGCAATATGAGAACGAAGATGATGCACGGGAACCAACGGTACTCCGGATGAAAGAGACAAACCCTTTGCATAATTTACACCGACAAGTAATGCGCCTATCAGCCCCGGTGCATAGGTTACAGCTATGGCATCAATATCGGACATTTTGCAATTTGCGTCGGATAACGCTTGTTTTGTAACCGCACATATTGCTTCCGTGTGCATTCTTGAAGCTATTTCAGGTACTACGCCGCCGAATATTTTATGTTTTTCAATCTGTGTCGCCACTACAGATGAAACTATTTTTCTGCCGTTTTCTACAACGGCAGCCGCAGTTTCGTCGCAGGAGCTTTCTATTCCGAGAATTAACATTAAACCACCACATTCCATTAAAAAGACTGACGTTCAGTTGTTTCTTATAAATATTTTGTCATTATCAACGCATCTTCACGCGGATTTTCGTAAAAGTTTTTCCTGATACCTATTTTTTCAAAACCCAGCTTACCGTAGAGCGATATTGCCGGTGTATTTGAACACCTGACTTCAAGAGAAACAAATTCGGATTCGGCCTCTTTTGCCAAATCGATAAGCTCCGAGAGCAAACCCACAGCTACACCCTTTCTCCTGTGTTTGTTTTTTACGGCAACATTGGTTATATACACTTCGCCGGAAACAAAATATGAACCGACATATCCCGCCATTTCTCCGTTTATTTCAGCCAAAAGAAATCGCGCATTTGCATTTTGGAGTTCTTCTGAAATTGATTTTATACTCCACGGCACGCTAAAGCACTCTTTTTCAAGCTCATACACCGACATCACATCTTTATCCGTCATAGAATGAAATGACAAAACATCATCATGCTTTAGCATCATACCAACTCTCTCCCGAATGTGCGTCGCTTTTAAGCAAAACTTTCATTTTACATGCGTTTTCCATTTCTTCCTTAACAATCAGCTCGGCTTTTGTTTTTTCATTCTCCGGTGCCTCTACTATAAGTTCATCGTGAATCTGCAATATCAGACGAGCATTGAGATTTTCTTCTTTAAGCCTTGTATATACCCTTATCATGGCAATTTTAATAATATCGGCAGCCGTTCCCTGTATCGGCATATTCCTTGCCACCCTCTCTCCAAACGCTCTCAACATACCGTTTGAGGAAGAGAGTTCCGGAAGATATCTGCGTCTTCCAAACAAAGTTTTGACATAACCGTTTTTCTTTGCTTCTTCAACCACTTCGTTCATATATCGGTCAACACCGGAGTAATGGTGTAGATAATCCTTAATATATCTGTCTGCTTCGGCTCTGCTGACGCCGATATCCTTTGCCAAAGAGAACGCACCTATACCATATACTATCCCGAAATTGACCGCTTTGGCACGACTTCTCATAAGCGGCGTCACCATTTGCAAAGGCATTTTAAATACCTGCGACGCTGTAATAGCGTGAATATCATCACCATTATTAAAAGCGTCAATCATAGCTTTGTCATCGGCTATATCAGAGAGAACCCTTAACTCTATCTGCGAATAATCCGCATCGACAAGCACTTTGCCGTCATCAGCAATGAAGAACTTTCGCATTTCTCTGCCCAGTTCTGTCCTGACGGGAATATTCTGAAGGTTCGGTTCGGTAGACGAAATACGACCGGTTCTTGTCTCGGTCTGATTAAATGTCGAGTGGATTCGTCCGTCGGCGGCTATTTCTTTGAGCAAACCGTCACAATAAGTAGACTTCAGCTTTGTGTAGGTTCTATACTCTAAAATAAACTTAACTATTTCATATTCATCGGCAAGTTTTTCCAAAACTTCGGCATTTGTGGAAAATCCGCTTTTTGTTTTCTTTTTAGTCGGTATTGCAAGCTTGACGAAAAGGATTTCTCCGAGCTGTTTCGGAGAATTTATATTAAATTCTTCACCTGCAAGTTCATATATGCGGCTTTGAAGCCCTTTTATTCTCTCACCGAGCATATCTCCGAAAGCTTCAATGCCGCTTTTATCTACTTTTATACCGATTTTTTCCATGGAGGCAAGAACCTCTGCCAACGGCAATTCAATATTGCTTAAAAGTTCCGTTTGGTCACGTTCCTCCAACAAAGCCGAAAGCTTCACCGTAAGAGGATATACGGTTTCGGAAAGTGCCGAAAAGCCGCCATCAGCTTCATAGTACACATTGTACTCTGCCGCCAATTTTTCAATGTCATAATCCTTAGCCGACGGATTAAGCAAATACGCCGCGAGCATTAAATCCATTTTTACATTTTTAATCTCAAATCCGTGAGAAAATGCATACGCATACAGCGGCTTTATATTAAAAGTATATTTCTCTGTATTTTCATCCTCGAGAATATTTATAAAAGCTTCGACTTCGCTGTCATTCTCGGTATTTACTTCACATATGACATCGCCGTTGCAAGCGGCAAGACTTTCAAATCTACCGTCTTTAACAGAGTATACAAAGTAAAGCTTATTCGCTTTTAATAAAAAGTCATTTAAGCTGTTTACCCTTTTATATTCCTTTACAGTCGTATTTTCCGGCTTAGCGTCATACGTGACGGTATTTAAGCCGATTTTGTCTATCAGCTTATACATTTCAAGAGAACGCAAAATAGACAAAGCCTCACCCTTGTCACCTTCGTCCGGAACATAAAAAGAGTAATCGGTCTCAATCGGAACACTTTTGCAAATCTCGCCGAGCTTGTAGCTCATAAAAGCCGAGTCTTTATCGTTTTTCAACTTATTGCGTAAAGTTTCCCTTATGTCAATAGTATCAATGTTATCATAAATATTTTGTATTGAGCCAAACTCGGAAATGAGACTCTGAGCTGTTTTTTGCCCAACGCCCGATACTCCCGGAATATTATCGGAGCTGTCACCCATAAGAGCCTTAATGTCTATCAATTGATGAGGAGTAACACCGTAATCATCTTTAATTCTTTTAACATCATAAATATTGGTTTCAGGTCTGCCCATTTTCGTTGACGCAAGCAATACCTTTACATTATCTCCGACAAGCTGTAAGCTGTCACGGTCTCCGGTGGCAATATAACATTCATCGCCGTCCTTACAGGAAAAAGCAAGAGTACCGAGAATATCGTCTGCCTCATACCCCTCTTTTGTTACTATCTTATATCCGAGCGTCCTGAGCAGGTCTTTAAGGACTGGCATCTGTTCCGCAAGTTCTGGAGGCATGGGCTTACGTCCCGCCTTATACTCATCATACATTTTGTGCCTGAATGTGGGTGCCTTTAAATCGAAAGCGAATGCAACGCTGTCGGGGTGAAGCTCGTCGCACAGCTTATAAAATATATTCATAAATCCATAAATGGCATTGGTATATCTACCATCCTTGGTTGTCAGAAGCTTTATACCGTAAAAAGCACGGTTAATAATACTGTTCCCGTCCAAAACCAGCAGTTTCATTTGTCATTCTCCTAATAAATTTTCAATATATTGTATCATAAAACACATACGAATGCACTATATTTTTAAGTTGTTAATATTTTTAGTATGTGATATACTTTATAAAAAACTATTGAAAGCTGTTATTATGAATATCGGAAATTTACACATAGATGGATTTGCGGCATTGGCTCCTATGGCAGGCGTTGCCGACAGAGCATTCAGAGAAATTTGCAGAGGTTACGGTGCCGCTTTTACAGAGAGCGAAATGATAAGTGCCAAAGCACTTTCCATGGGCGACAAAAAATCATACGAGCTTATGCATATAACAGACGGTGAACGCCCGACAGGTATACAATTATTCGGAAATTCACCGGAAGTTATAGAAAAAGCGGTGAAATCGGTTGAAACCGAAAATCCGGATTTTATTGATTTTAACTTCGGATGTCCCGCGCCTAAAATAGCCGGTAACGGCTCCGGCTCGGCTCTTTTGAAAACGCCTGATGTAATCGGAGAAATACTGAAAAGCGCCTACTCTGTTACAGACAAACCAATAACCGCTAAAATCAGAATCGGTTGGGATAACGAAACGAAAAATGCTGTTAAAACGGCAACAACGATTGAGAAAAACGGTGCGGTCGCAATAACAGTACACGGAAGAACGCGCGCACAAATGTATGCTCCCCCCGTTGATACGGAAGCAATTCGCGAAGTAAAGAGTGCCGTTTCAATACCTGTAATAGGCAATGGTGACATTACAGACGGTCAAAGTGCTGCGCTTATGTTTGAAAAAACGAACTGCGACTTGCTGATGGTCGGCAGAGGTGCTCTCGGCAGACCGTGGGTTTTTGCACAAATAAACGCTTATATGACAGATGGCAGAATTTTACCGGAGCCGCCCGTTTCAGAACGCATGCGCGTTATGGTAAACCATGTAAAAAAAATATGCGAATATAAGGGCGAAAAAATCGGCATAAAGGAAGCCCGTAAACACGCCGCATGGTACATAAAAGGCATAAGAAATGCCGCCGAATACCGCCAAAGCGTAGGACTCCTTGAGAGCATTGAACAGCTTGAAGAAATTGCATATAAAATATCAATATCAAATTAAAGCTTTTACATCAAAACAGGAAAACAGCCGCCATAATGCGGCTGTTTTCTCATATACAATGTTGCTTCTAAATAATTATCATCTTAATATGCCTATGGTGATAATTTCAAACGGCTTATAATCAATTTCATCTGTCAAATACAGTTTATCTTCGAGCATATTAAGGACATAAACCTGCTGTGGGAATTTCATTTTGCCGCGTCTGCCGTTTTGTTCGGATAAACGAACAACAACCATTTCGCCGTCTTCGGAAAGTTTCATCGCCTGCAAGAACATTCCGTCAAATGTATTTTGGCATGAAACATCAGCCCTTGTCAGCGGGATATTAAATTCAAATGCGATGTCATTTATATGAGCATCAACCGCCGAACCGGAATGCGGATAAATAAGGTAAGCGAAGCTGTGCTTGCCTATGTCGCTTTCAGGGTCAGGTCGCTCGGTAGCGCGAAGCAAGCTAAGCGATAAAGTGTTTTCCGATATACCTATTCCGTATTTTGAGTCGTTTATCACAGCTATACCGCCGTCAGTTTCCGAAAAATCAAACCATTTGTGATGGCAACATTCAAAGCGGGCACTTTGCCAAGATGTGTTTTTGTGAGTTTCACGCGCAATAAATCCCGCACCGGTATCGCAAAGAACCTCACGGCTTAAAACATTCGGAGAAAACAGTACCTTAGCGAGCTTATGTTTTTCGTGCCAATCAACATTGTTTTCGACTTCGATTTTTGGAGAACGTCTGAATATCCTGATTATTCTCTCCCAGTTGCTGTTTTCGGTGCCGAGTGTTACTCTAAAGGAACAAGCCTCTCCGCTTTTTTCCGTAAGCTTCAGCGGTGAAACTACCTTTAGCGGAATTATTTTATCAGTATAATTCGGTAAAATATCCCATGCATCATATACACCCGGATTATCCTCATATATTTCAAGGCGATTAAATACTCCGTTTACCCATTCCCTGTCAAGTCTTTTATCATGCAGCCCGGTGATAGAACCGTCAGAAGCAAATTTGATTTTATAAAACGGTGTTTCTGCCGAATTACCGTTGACAATACACCATTCGTCGCTGAATTCTTCGTCAGGCTTTTCAATAACTGTGCAGTCAAGAGAAGCTATATTGGGTACGGTCCAAAATCCCTTTTTACCGAATCTCGTCTCGCTTCCGTCCTCATCTTCAAAGAAAGTCAATTCTTTACGCTTAAAGTTAAGCGAATTAAAATAAGCTTCGCCGTAGCCGATAATTCCGCTCAGAGTTTTATCAACGTATACATAATCTGCCAAGGCGTCATTATAAACAGGGTTTATATGGCTGCCGGGTAAAATATCGTGAAATTGATTGATAAGAAGCTTTTTATAGCATTCCTTGAGTTTTTCTCCGGGATAATCAAAGCCCGACATTGCACGCAACGTAGAAATGATTTCCGCCTCGCGTATTTTATACTCAAGCCTTCTGTTTAATTTTTTTAAGTTCGCCTTTGTTGTGAATGTCCCCCTGTGCATTTCAAGGTACAGTTCACCGTCCCACTTAGCGAGTGAAGTATTGCCTTTAAGATTTTTTTCCAAAAATTCGGCTCCACCCATATGCTTTGTTTTAGGCATAACGGAAATTTTATCAAAACGCCTCATAACCTCAAGCATTTCTTCGGTAACACCGCTTCCGCCGTCGCCGTAGCCAAACATAGACATTGTTTGTCCGCCTGAATTTTTATCCTGATACGCCTCCCAATTTTCCTGTATTTGGCTCGGCATATTCCAAGTAATAAAATGTGTGGGCGGAACGCAAGCATATACTTCGCTGCCGTCTATTCCTTTCCATATAAAATTATTGTGAGGAAAACGGTTAGTATCGTTCCAAGTGGACATTTTATTAGAGACAAAATAGTCCACTCCGCATTTTTTCAGTATTTGAGGAAGTATCCAACTGTTACCGAAAACATCAGGCAGCCAGCAATTGTTTATGGTTTTTCCGAAATTCTCCCTGAAAAACAGTTGCCCGTAAAAGCACTGCCTTATTAAGCTCTCGGCTGACGGAATATTACAATCAGGCTCGATATACATAGCTCCTACAGGTTCAAATCTTCCTTCTTTAACTCTTTTTTTGAGTTCTTCAAAGACTTCGGGATAATACTGCTTTAAGGATTCATAAGTATATGCCTGAGTATGCGTATATTTAAATTCGGGGTATCTGTCCATAAGGCGAAGCTGTATCAAAACAGTACGCAAATTCTTTTGAACAGCATGAATTCTGCGCCAATAATACGCTATATCAAGATGTGAATGTGCTACAAGTGCGACATCGCCGCTACCCTTATAGTCTCTATTTGCAAAAATGACATCGTTGACATATTTTTTTGCTTCTTTTATCCCTGTAGGTCTGCTGTCCGTGTCAAAATCAATCAGATTAAGCGCATTGTTCAGCTCGGTATTTACAAATTTTCGATAGTCCTCGTTGAACAATTCCGATTTTGCTATGTCCAAAAGTGTTTCAATATCGTATACAAGGCTTTGTACATCACGGTCAATCGTTACGAGGTACGCGCCGTTAAAAATCTGCCTGCAACCGCGAACCGCTAACGACTCCGGATTTCTTTCATCATCGGGTTTGGAACGGTTGTATCCCTGCATTTCAAATTTAATTTTATCCGGAGTACCGATATACGGTGTAAGAAGCACTCTGTCTCGGTTTGGGTCTATACCTCCAACGAACTTACCGTTAGCCTTGACGATAATTTCGGCAGCCGTTTTGAGGTAAAGCCAAAGTTCTTTGTTTTTTAAACTGTCGGGCACTTCCGTTTCTGCTTTTATAAATGCTGTGCCGTCCGGAGTAAAATACAAGTCTCCTTTTTTCAGCGGTCTGAATTCGTCGGAATAAAACTCATAGTTGTTTTCCGTAACCTGACGGGCATCTTTAATAACTATATTATCTATCGGTAATTTGTCATTTATAATATATCTTTTGAGCCAACCGAATCTGAGATCATTCCATTCTTCGGGACGCATACTGCGCCTGACGACTTTAATATGTGCCATAATTACTCCTCTCAGTTATCCCAAAAATACGGTTTTTTACGAACTGCCTTTATTTTTACAAGCTTACTTGTATTTTTCAGCACTTCCTCCGCTATCCAGTCAACGCATCTGTTCAAGATAAGGCATTTAGAACATTCTCCTCTGAAAATCAAAGTTAAAGTCCCGTCCTCAGACAATGACTCAAATTCAACCTCACCGCCGTCGCCCTGAATTTTAGGTCTTATTATTTTTTTTATATATGTTTCAATATCCATACCCATTATTCCGTTTATAATTGTTCGGATATTCTGAAGCGAACGCTCGCACGTTGAAGAGTCAATACCCCTTACGGAATAATACATTTTTAATTTCGGCTCAGTTCCCGATGGTCTGACGGCAATCCAAGAACCGCCTTTAAGGAAAAACTTTAAAACATTTGATTTCGGTAAATCGCCGATGCCCGTGCTATAGTCCTTAACATCTGTAATGTTTGGAAAAACGGTTGCTTTATTAGCCCTGAAATAAGACATAATATTCTTTATACGCGAGGCACCGTCTTTTCCTTTTAGAACAAAAGAATCAAGCGCATCAAGATAAAACCCGTATTCCGAATAAAGAACATTTAAAGCGTCTACCAACGTCATTTTATTTTTCTTATAATATGCCGCCATCTCGCATATTAGCATTGAAGCGACAACCGCATCTTTGTCTCGCGCATATGTTCCGACGAGGTAGCCATAGCTCTCTTCATACCCTATCAAGAACTCGTTCTCGCCTGTTTTTTCATACTTGGTAATCTGATCACCGATATATTTAAATCCGGTCAAAGTCTCAACAACATTCAAGCCGTTTTTCCGTGCAATTTCCGCACCCAAATCATTTGTAACAATCGTTTTAACAAGTGTTGACTTCGGATTTAAGCTTTGTTTCTTAAATTTGAGATAAAAATCCACAAGCAATGCTCCGGTTTGATTGCCGGTAAGCAAAGTATATTCCCCGTTATGTAAAACACCTACACCAACTCGATCACAATCCGGATCGGTTCCTATAACCAAATCGGCATTTGCTCTTTTGGCCTGTTCAAGTGCCATATTAAGCGCATCCTTCTCTTCCGGGTTC
>UMEF01022630.1_pt1 | contig 14177 bp, 10 predicted proteins | sample 1964671 | NCBI WGS metagenome assembly UMEF01 (sample SAMEA4836012, study PRJEB28245) | human gut metagenome | biome: gut microbiome; material: fecal sample | place: Denmark | collected 2008 | reverse complement strand
TAACATGTAACAATGTAACAATGTAACAATGGTGGCTGCATCTCCCCATGGTGAGATTTCTTATAAACCCCGCTTTCGAACCTCTAACCCCCGCTCATATTGCTTAAATCCGCAATGTCATAATACTCCAAAAGTTTCTTCATTCTATTCTCCACAAGAACTTTTAGACATAGTAAAGGTAGACAGTCTTTGTTTTACAGCTACAGATGGGGGAATTACATTTGGAGGTGGTGAACCTTTACTTTATTAGGACATGGGAATCTGAGCCTATCAATCTGATACCAACTTCTAAGTATAAAAAATGTGAAAAATCACAATTTCTCGGTATTGTGCAATTTCTAAATACCCCCTACCTTTGCACCCCATAAAAGGAATAGATATGAAAAAAAAATTAGGAATAATTAGAAAGATTAAAAAGAAACACATCTTTCTGGCCTTATTGGCCGTGATTGTTCTGGGAGGTTTGGCGAAGGCTTACTCTGCCTGGGTGGGTACTACCCGCATCGCTTTCCTCAACTATCAGGCTATTGCGCTGGGACAGATTTCGCATGCCAACGACAATGCGATGATCAAACTGAGTGAAATCACAACCGATGATTTCGATCATCTGGATGATTACGATATGATTATCGTGAATGGTATGGGTCTCCGAATCGACGAGAACCAGCGCAAGCAGTTGGAAGAGGCTTCCTACAAGGTGCCGACACTGACTCATGCTGCTACCAACCCGGCCAACAATATCGTATCAGTAGATAACTTCGATGCCGATTATCTGATGCAGTACATCGAGAACGGCGGTAAGAAGAATTATCACAGTATGCTCGCTTACATCCGTAAGTTTATCGACGGAAAGAAGTTCATGGCTCCAGAGCCGGAACGGGTAAATGAGCGACCAGACTATCTCCTGACTCATTTCGACCCGAAGGATGAAAAGGGCGATGAACTGGGCTTCAACAGCATCCGCGAGTACAATGCCTTCCTGGCAAAGAACGGATTATATAAAGAAGGTGCTCCTACCATCATGCTTACTGGTTTTATGGGTGCGGCTCCTGATATGGAAAAAGCTTTCGAAAAGAAGGGATTCATGGTGTATCGCATCAATAAGCTTCAGAGCTTTATCGCCGGTCATCATGCCGACAGTATTCAGGCGAATGCCGTAGTAAATATGGCGCATGGCAGGCTGGGCGATTACTTCGTAGAGTTTATGAAGCAGAAGAATATTCCACTATTCTCACCTCTTAATATCAACCGTTTGACCACCGAGTGGGAGAGCGACAAGCAGGGAATGAACGGCGGCTTCATGTCGCAGAGCATCGTGACTCCGGAGATTGATGGTGCCATCCGTCCATACGTGGTTTTCGGACAGCGCATCAACAAGGAGGGCTTGCAGGAGGTTTACGGCATCCCTGACAGAATGGAGAGTTTCGTGGAGAGCGTGCAGGGCTATGTGAATCTGAAGAACAAGAAGAACAGCAGCAAGCGTATCGCCATCTTCTACTTCAAGGGTCCTGGTCAAAATGCACTTACCGCTTCGGGAATGGAAGTGGTTCCATCGCTCTACAATCTCCTGGTTCGCTTGAAGAATGAAGGGTACAATGTAGGCAAGTTGCCAGCCAATCCTCAGGAACTGGCAAAGATGATCCAGGCTCAGGGTGCCGTCTTCGGAACCTATGCCGAGGGAGCCTATGCCAAGTTCCTCCAGTCTGGACATCCTGCCCTGGTTACCGCCCATCAGTTTGCCGGATGGACCCAGAAGGCTTTGTCTAAGAAGATGATCAAGGAGATGAACCAGCTCTATGGTTCCTTCCCTGGCAAATATATGGCTACCGATGATGGTAAGTTGGCGGTGGCAAGACTGCAGTTTGGCAATGTGGTCCTGCTTCCACAGGTGATGGCAGGCGTGGGAGGCGACTCCTTCAAGATTGTGCATGGCACCGACCAGGCACCTCCTTACACCTATGTTGCCTCTTATCTCTGGGCTCGTTATGCTTTCAGTGCCGATGCGCTCATCCATTTCGGAACCCACGGCTCGCTGGAATATACCCCGAGAAAGCAGGTGGCACTCGACAGCAACGACTGGAGTGACCGATTGATTGGTGTGGTTCCACATTTTTATATATATACCATCGGCAATGTAGGCGAGGCGATGATTGCCAAGCGCCGCACCTATGCCCAGACCCAGAGCTATCTCACCCCTCCTTTCAAGGAGAGCGAGTTGCGACAGACCTATAAGCAGTTGAGCGATGCCATCCAGTCTTACGAGAAGAAGGCATCTACCGAACGGTCGCTCAAGGTGAAGGCGCTGACCGTGAAGATGGGAATCGCCCGTGAACTGGGACTCGATGCCAAGCAGATGAACAAGCCTTATTCCGCAGATGAAATCGCACGAGTAGAGAACTATGCAGAAGAGTTGGCTAATGAGAAAATTACCGGTAAACTCTATACTCTGGGTGTGCCATACGATAACGATGATATCCGCACCAGTGTCTATGCGATGGCTACAGATCCTATTGCCTACGGCATGTTGGCAGTAGATAAGCTGAAAGGTCGTGCCCAGGAGGGGGTGGAGAAGCACAAGCAGCTTTTCGACCGTCTTTATCTGAGCAAGGCACGCAACACTGTGACCCAGCTTCTGGGTTCCGCCTCGGTTTCAGATGAATACATCTGCCGTTATGTAGGAATCACTCCTGCCGAACTCCAGATGGCTCGCAAGGTTGAGGCGATGCAGGCAGCTCCGGATCCTATCCAGATGATGATGCAGATGGCAGACCAGATAGGTGGAGCGAAGGAGGCGAAGCCAAAGAAGGTGGACCACCGTACGGTAAGCGAGCTCCGTGCTGCCAAGGTTTCTCATAAGAAGAAGGTTCCGCAGATGAGCCGTGAGGCTTTTGAGAAGATGGAGCAGACCGGTCACTTCCCTGACAAAATGATGGAAGCCATCAAGAAGGGACAGAAATGGTATCAGGAAGATTTGAAAAGGGCGAAGATGGCGAAAGCCGGCAAGGGCAAGTCATCTCAGACCGGAAGATCTTCTAAAGATAAGGGTATGATGATGTCGAAGGCACCTAAATATACCCGTCAGCAGATTCATCTGGCTCAGGCGATTACTACCGTAGAGCATGCCTTGCAGAATGTGGGCAAGTATTCGGAGGCGCTCCGTCAGAGTCCGCTCAACGAGATGTCTTCTCTGATGAATGCCCTGAATGGCGGCTTTACAGCTCCATCTCCTGGTGGTGATCTGATTGTGAATCCAAACACCCTGCCTACCGGTAGAAACCTCTTCTCCATCAATGTGGAGAATACACCTTCGGAGGATGCCTGGGAGAAGGCGAAGGAACTTTGCGACAATACCATCAAGATGTATTGTGAGCGACATAAGGGTGAATATCCTCGTAAGGTGAGCTATACGCTCTGGAGTAGCGAGTTTATCGAAACAGAGGGTGCTACTATCGCCCAGATTCTCTATATGCTCGGTGTGGAACCGGTAAGAGATGCCTTCGGTCGTGTTACCGATCTGCGTCTCATCCCATCCAAGCAGTTGGGCCGTCCTCGCATCGATGTCGTGGTTCAGACTTCCGGTCAGCTCCGCGACCTGGCAGCATCCCGTCTCTTCCTCATCAACAAGGCGATAGAGATGGCGGCAAATGCCAAGGGTGATAAGTACGACAACCTGGTGAAAGCCGGTGTTACCGAATCGGAAAGAGTGCTCGTAGAGAAGGGCATGTCGCCAAAGGAAGCCCGCGAGGTGAGTATGTATCGAGTGTTTGGTGGCGTAAACGGCAACTATGGTACCGGTATCCAGGAGATGGTAACCGCAGGCGACCGCTGGGATAAGGAGAGTCAGATTGCCGAGGTCTATCTGAACAATATGGGTGCCTTCTATGGTGATGAGAAAAACTGGGAGACCGTGCGCAAGGCTGCTTTCGAGGCAGCGCTGACCCGTACCGATGTGGTGGTTCAGCCACGACAGAGCAACACCTGGGGTGCCTTGAGTCTCGACCATGTATATGAGTTTATGGGAGGTATGAACCTTGCTGTGCGCAACGTGACCGGAAAGGATCCGGATGCTTATCTCGCCGACTATCGCAACCATAGCAATATGAGAATGCAGGAGGTGAAGGAGGCTATCGGCATCGAGGGCAGAACCACCATCTTCAACCCTGCCTATATCAAGGAGAAGATGAAGGGTGGAGCCAGCAGTGCCAGCACATTCGCAGAAATCGTAACCAATACCTACGGCTGGAATGTGATGAAGCCAAAGGCTATCGACAAGGAGATGTGGGACGAGATCTATAATGTATATGTCAAGGACAAGTACCATCTCGGAACCAAGGAGTTCTTCGACAAGCAGAATCCGGCTGCGCTGATGGAGATGACCGCCGTGATGATGGAGAGCGCCCGCAAGGGAATGTGGAAGGCTACTCCTCAGCAGCTCAGGGACATTGCCAAGCTTCATACCGAGACGGTGAACAAGTATAAGCCTTCATGCTCCGGTTTCGTCTGCGACAATGCCAAGCTCCGCAACTATATCGCCAGCAAGACCGATGCTGCTTCTGCCAAGGAATATCAGCAGAATGTAGAGCAGATCCGCGATGCTGAGGCTGCGAAGAACAGCAGCGACAAGGGTATGGTGATGAAGAAGGAGACGCTGAATGAGGAAGCTCAGAAAACCACCACTGTGGTGAGCGGCATCGTTTTAGGTGTCATCGTCATCGTAGCTTTCGTGCTGTTGGCTGTCCTGATTCGCAGAAGAAGAAAGAATATGGTTGAATAGAAATGGAGACATTAGTTTTAGTAATGATGATATTGGTTTGCTTCAGTTTTGTGCTGAAGCAGACCTTCCACGGAGTGAAGGAGATTATGATCATCTCGGTGCTCGTAGCCTTCTTCGTTGGAATGACCTGGCCTCTTGCCATCGAACAGTCGAAGACGCAGATTGCGGCTTGGATAGCCGACCAGAAGCTGATGCTCGATATGGCGGTGCTGCTGAGTATCGACGTGGCACTCACGATGCTTTTCTGTGTGCATCACGTAGATCTGAAGACTTCGGAACATGTGAGCCGCCGCAAATGGATGTTCTTCATCTTCCTGAAGTTCTTCCCGGGTTTGCTGGTTTTCCCAGTGCTGTTCAGTGTTCTGGTGATGACCATCTTCCTGCTTCCCGGCGTATCGTTCCAGGTGGTGGCATGGGTGCTTGCGGTAGTACTGCTGCTCTTGATACCGGTATTCACCTACGGTTTGAGATGGCTCTTGCCGGAGCGACCAATCCGCTTGGAACTGCTCTTCCTGGTAGAGGTGCTGCTCGGATTGATGGGCATCATCGGTACGGTGAATGGCAGGACAGCCGTGGCAGGATTCAACAGTTTCGATGCCCTCTCGCTTTTCGGCGTCATCGCCATCGTCATCGTGGGAATGGCTATCGGATGGGGCTGCTATCGCATCAAGATGCAGCACTTATCCCAAAAGTTATAAAGGCGCAAGCCCCAACTTAACATTTAATATTCAACACTTAACATTATAAAATAAAGATGAATTACATATCAGACGTATTGTTTTGGATTTCCACAGGCATGCTGGTTCCTGTGATTATTTTGTTGATTTTCTTCTTCCTCAGAGCCTTGCTGCTCCTCGGAGGTTTCTTCGGACAGTATCTTGTAAAGCGCAAGTCGGGTGCGGAAATTCGTGAACAGATGAACACCCTGACGCTCGATAACATCGATACCCTGGGCGATCGCTTGCCAAAGAACAAGCAGGCTGTCATCGTTTCCTATATGAAGAAACTCGTGGACAACCGTCAGAGCAAGGCGCAGGTGAACCGTATCCTCGACCAGTATGCCCAGTTTGTTGAGAAGGATCTTTCTCTTCCATCTACTCTTCTGAAGATGGGTCCGATGCTCGGACTGATGGGTACCTTGATTCCGATGGGTCCAGCCCTGGTAGGTCTTTCTACCGGTGATATAGCTTCGATGGCTTACAATATGCAGGTGGCTTTCGCTACCACCGTAGTGGGATTGTTCTCTGCAGCCATCGGTTTCGTAACCAAGCAGACCAAGAACCGCTGGTATACCGAGGATATGAGTAACCTCGAGTTTATGGCAGACCTTGTAAGTGAAGAGTGAAGAACGAAGAGTGAAGGATTCAATAGCAATAATTTATGAGACAAAGACGTAGAAGTCGTCTCTCGCATGATGGCGAGGATGATGATCCGATGAGCGTAGTGAGCAACCTCTTCGATGTGGCGATGGTATTTGCCCTCGCCCTGATGGTAGCCCTCGTTTCGCGCTATAATATGACGGAAATGTTCAGCAAGGATAACTTCACGATGGTGAAGAACCCTGGCAAGGAGAATATGGAAATCATTACCAAGGATGGACAGAAGATCAATCGCTATACTCCTTCTGAAGACCAGAGCAATAAATCTGGCAACAAAGGAAAGAAGGTGGGCATCGCTTACCAGCTGGAGAATGGTGAAATCATCTATGTTCCGGAAGATAAATAAACGGGGATAGCAAATCCCATCAAACAGAAAAAATTATTGTAACTAAATAAAAAAAAGAAAAGAAAAATGAAAAAGTTTAAGACAATGATGGCCATGATGTTGGCTTTGGTTTCTATGTGTGTAGTATTCAGCTCTTGCAGCAGCGATGATGATGAAACAGTGGCAGCTGCCAAGGAGATAGCCGGTTCATACACCAGCTCTCTGGATATGACCGTAATGGGCGAGGTTTCTACATACGATCATGTTACTATGAAGATTGAGGCTGTTGATGATGCTACAGTCAAGGTTACCTTACCTGCTTGTGGCGAGGGCATGATGGCTCTTCCTGCCCTGGTGGTTCCTGCTGTAAAGGTTTCTGGTTCCAATGGTGCTTATGCATTCGCTCAGGAAAATTATGCTGGTACTGTTACCGTGAAAGGTGCAGAGAAGAACTACACTGTAACCTTGCAGGGTACTTTGAAGGACAAGACTCTGACCGTCAACTATTCTGTTCAGTATGGCAAGATGCCTATGCCGATGATTGCTAAGTTTGTTTGTACAAAATAAAAGGATTGTTTCAGGATAAGTTTTGATATAACTCGATGAAACAAAAGATATTCGCACTATTCCTGATCCTTTGCGGATTGTGCCTGAATCTGAAAGCCGAAACCCAGGGCGATGTCGTGGGTAGAGTGCTCGATGATTCGGGCGCACCGCTGGCGGGTGCTACCGTCCAAATTTTGCATGCAAAGGGTGGGGTAATAACTGATGAAAACGGATATTTCCGCATTCCTTACAGCAAGGATGGAGCGGTGAGAGTGAAGGTGAGCTTTGTGGGCTATCAGACTCAGACTTTCGTACTGAAAGCGGATGAGAGAAAAGGTGAGCAGCATGTGCTTCGTCTTCAGCCGGATGCTACTGCCCTCGATCAGGTGGTAGTTACTGCAACCCGTACTCCGAAGGCTTTGAAGGATGCTCCTGTGGTAACCCGTCTGATTACCGCCAATGATATCAAGATTGCCGATGCTACCAATGTCCAGGACCTCCTCACAGAGCAGATGCCGGGTCTGGAATTCGGCTATGCCATGAATCAGGAGACTTCTCTCAATATGAATGGTTTCGGCGGAAACGCCGTGCTCTTCCTCGTAGATGGCGAGCGATTGGCTGGTGAAACCATGGATAATGTAGATTATAGTCGTCTGAACTTGGATAATGTAGGACGTATCGAGATAGTAAAGGGTGCAGCTTCGGCGCTCTATGGTGCCAATGCCGTAGCCGGAGTCATCAACATCATCTCCCGTGAAAACAGCGAGCCTTGGACTGCCAATGTCAATACCCGCTACAACAACTTCAACAAGGAGTGGCGCCACGGTGGAAGCTTCAGTTTCAATGCCGGAAAGTGGAATTCGCAGACCAGCATCCAGCGCACCACATCGGATGAGGTGCAGCTCACCAGTCCTTTCGATACAGAATCCAACATCCTCCATATCTATGGTGGCGAGACCTTCAATGTGAAGGAGCGACTTACCTACAAGCTCTCTGACAAGGTGAAGCTGATAGGTCGTGGCGGCTATTTCGCCCGTGTCAGCAATCGCAGCAACTACGATGACCACTATAAGGATTATTCTGCCGGACTGAAGACCGTGATGAATCTCTCGGAGAATGATAATCTGGAGATTTCTTACGGCTTCGACCAGTATGACAAGGCTCGATACGTGAATGATGAGCGCACTCACGATCACGATTATACCAATCGTCAGAACACCGTCCGTGCCCTCTATTCCCATATCTTCGGCAAGAATACATTGACGGCAGGTGCTGATTTCCTGAACGATTTTCTCACCACCTATCAGTTTGTCAACAATGGCTCCAAGACTCAGAATTCATGCGATGCCTTCGCCCAGTTCGATTACAATCCTTTGCAGTGGTTGAACATCGTGGCAAGTCTTCGCCATGATTACTTCTCAGCATCCAGCCAGCATGCCACCACCGGTCGTCTGGCTCTGATGACCAAGTGGAAGGGCTTTTCCATCCGTGCCAACTATGCCGGTGGATTCCGTGCCCCAACCCTCAAGGAGATGTATATGAACTTTGATATGGCGGGTATGCAGATGATTTATGGCAATCCGGATCTGAAGCCGGAGAAGAGCAACAACTTCAACCTGGCGCTGGAGCATACTGGCAGAGTGAAGAATGCAGGATTCTTGACCGGTCAGTATAGTCTTACCCTCATGGGCTATTATAATAAGTATGATAAGCGCATCACTACCGAGGATTATGCCGATTATACCCCGGGAACCGGTCAGCCGGATGTGGCTTCCCGTTATTGCAACGATGATGGAGTAGAGGTGAGCGGCATCGACTTCAGTGCCCAGTACCGTTCGGATATGGGGTTAGGTGTGAAACTCGACTACAGCTATCTCCATGTGGGTGGCAGAAGCGTAGATTCCCAGTTCTCCCAGCCTCGTCCTCATACCGCCACCTGGCGTCTCGACTACGATCGCCAGCTCTGTTCGTTCTATCGTATCAATGCCGCTCTGTCAGGTAGATACCTGTCCTCTCCAGATACGGACATCGAGAAGCATGACCAGGCATATCAGTTGTGGAAGTTCACGCTTCAGCAGCGATTCCTGGATGCCGTCAATCTGAATTTCACGGTAGATAATCTTTTCGATTATACACCAGAGAAGTATTATTGGAGTTCGGCGATGACCACCGGTCGCACCTTCTCTGTGGGACTTTCGGTTGACATCGATCGCATCGTGAATCTCTTCTAGAAACCGCCATCTGGCAGTCGCCAGACCCCAAATAGGTTAAAAAGCCATAGTGAAGGATGCTTTTCTTCAAATTATGCCGTATTTTCGGTGTAAAATCGTAATTTTGCAGTGATTTAAAACCTATTCATTCAAAATTATGATACGAAGAATCATTCTAACTATGGCTTTTTTGGCTAGCCTTTCATTATCAGCCAAGGATGTGAACATGGCAGTTGGAGTAGGGAAGTTGTCTGGGCGGATGGCCTACTGCTTCACGAGGTGGCCGAACTGCGTGAGGTGGATGTGAAATCCTTAGTGTAACATGTAACATGTAACAATGTAACAATGGTGGTTGCATCTCCCCATGGTGAGATTTCTTATAACCCCCGCTTTCGAACCTCTGCCCCCCGCTTTCGAACCTCCCGTCCATTGGGTTCTAATCTCGATGCTTGTCGTCTGCCGCAAAGGCGCCAACGGTATCGCTCTCATTTGCACTTTGAATTTCAGTAATATCTTGCGTCTTTTTCCATTCTATGTGCATCATTCGGTTTCTCAGGTCATGTTCCTCACCAAGCAACATACTACGGAAAAAGTTTACCAAATAGATGGTTGTCTCTGTAATACCTTGAGTCAAGTCGCTGTAGTTTGCACGAACCAAAGCATTACGAAAGTACCATGAGTTATCGGCAAACACATTGTTCACTACGTTAAACCCTAATGTGCGAAGATACTTAATCATAAACACGGCCGTTGTTCGGGTGTTTCCCTCACAGAAAGGATGTATCTGCCAGATATTGGCGCAGAAGCGTGCTAAATGGGATATAGCATCATCCACATTTAGGTTTGCATAATCAAAAGCACGTTCTTGCCCCATGTCGTAATCGAGAGTTTCGCTGATCGTATCGGCACTTGCGTAATATACGGTTTTACCACCCAGCACCCACTCGTTTTTGGTGATATTATAGTCACGAATTCTGCCAGCTTGCTTGTAAATGCCCTCAAACAGCCTACGGTGAATGGAGGTAAGCTGGGCTGGAGTGAAAGAGAAAGTTTTCTCTGCCAGTATCTCCGTGATACGGGCAGATACTTTGTCAGCCTCCTCCGTCCGGTCGTTCTCCACTTCTTTACGTCCAGCAGCAGACTTGTAGTAGGAGTCAATGAGCATCTTGGCTTCACCAATACTGATGTCGCCTTCAATGTGTCTCTTGGCTGTGTCAAGTAGATACTCAGAGGGAGTCAGGCCATCCACTTGTTGCAAGCCGATAGCCACCTTCCAAGTCTCGCCACGCTCACGCTGCTGCGGTTCTCCTTGGCGGATATATTCCTCCAGTCCTTGTATCGTATATTTCTGTTCGTCGCTCATATAATTCTACTTAATCTTTTTCTTGTTCTGTCATATTTTTGACTTCTATTTGTGGTGTTAATAGCTGCTGTTTTTCCGATTTTGGGGGATGATAGCGACTGCCTAGACCCAGTTTTTGCCCCCGCAGATGCAGTCTCTGACCCTACAAAGGTACGCATTTTTTTTGAATCCAACGCGCTTCTCCCTGTTTTTTGAGCGGAGGAGAGCAGGGAAGGGACCAATTTGTTTTGTTAACGAAGGTAAATACGCAAGCGAGTTGGAGGTGAAATGAGGCTTGTAATGGGTAATTTTGTTGTTGCAATATATTGAATAGTAGTAGCTTGCGTGGCAGTTGGGGATTGTTAATAGATGTTCATTGTATTTTTGAGGATTGCTACTTTGTTACATTGTTACATGTTACATGTTACATTAAGAGATATGCAATTCGCGAAAAGGAGGAGAAAAACTGGTCAAAGAATAGTATATATAAAATATATTTTATATATACTATTCTTTGACCCCGAAAATGCCCGAGTTGGGTTTTCCTTAACGTAACATGTAACATGTAACAATGTAACATTAAGATTTCCTACTTCTCACGCTTGCTCACTCTGCAAAGAATATAACTGTAAAGATTGTTTCTAATGCACATAGGCTGTCCACATAGCTATGCTATGTGCTATTGTACTGCGATGAAAAAAAGTTGGAAAATATTGGTGATTTTATTTTGGCGGTATGAAATGCTCTTCGTATCTTTGCACCCAAATGCAAGACTTGCGGACCAAGCCCATAGAGGGCCCGCGATGGGCGTTTCTTACGACAGGAGTGAAGGGTAAGCAACTATCGGCGCCGGTCCTAAGCTACCATCGGCAAGGTCTCCATTTTGATTCATCTTTAAAACCTTCAACGCAATGATACAGAGTTCTTCCATAGATGAGATTGTTTTTCATAGACTTGTGTTTCGCCCCTCTAAGATGTGAATCTTGGAGGGGGAATCAGCTACCGAGTTTTCCTCGGCAACTGCCTCAGAGATTACCTCGCCAACTGCTATCGCAGTTTTCTCGCCATCGGCCTCTTTGCTCAAATTCCTTCGCGGCATGATGTTTTTTTTCGATGGGCTCTAAACTTTCTTTCTCGCGATGCGTCCTATATGAAAAAGAAGAAATCATGATGGAGATAGATGAGGCATTGAAGACCCGGTACGGTACGGAGCGTCCCTTCACCGTCCCCGACGCCTATTTTGATCGCGTAGAGGAGGAGGTGATGCGGAGCGTGGCTGCCGACGCAGCGCAGCCCGTGGTGCGCGTCGTCCGCAAGTCTTTGTGGAAGCAGTTGTCGCCCCTTGTGGCAGCCGCTTGCGTGGTGGGCGTGATTGTCCTTGTCGGACTCGGCGTGAGCTCGACGAATCCGCAGGGCGACATGGCGGCGACCGTGTCCCACGCCCCCAAGGTCTCGAAGGCGGAACCCTATACCGACGACCTCGACTGGCTCGCCGACTACACGATGATGGACGAGGACGACGCCTATGCCTATATCTCCGGAGAATAACACTTAGAGCCTATGAACCCGTTCAGAAAACGATTCCTCCTCACGCTCCTCCTGTTCTGTGGCCTGACCGCCGTCTCGGCGCAGCACCACTTCGACGCCCAGGCCTTCGAGGCCGAGAAGCAGACCTACATCGTCCAGCAGGCGCACCTCACCCCCGAGGAAACCCGCCGTTTCGTGCCACTCTACAAGGAGATGGTGGCCAAGAAGCGCAAGATCCACGGCCAACTGCGCCAGCTGCGCAAGCAGCAGGCGGACAACGAGCGTGCGGCACGCGCCCTCATCGAACGCCGTGACAACCTCGAGATCAGCATGCGCCAGGTGGAGCGCGACTACCACCTGCGGATGCTGAAGGTGATGAGTGCGGTGAAGCTCAAGGCCGCCCTCGACGCCGAGCGCAAGTTTCACCGCATGAAGTTTCGCAAGGCCGCCAGGAACGGCCATTAGCCCCTCGCTCGTGCCCGCAAGCAGGTTTGGCACAATTCCCTCGTATGAAAATCATTGCATGAAAATCATCGTATGAAAACTTCCCAGATATTGAGAGTGATATGGCTGTCGGTGCTCCTTCTGTTGCCCGTCAGCGAGTTGGTGGCCCAGGAAAGCCGTCCGAAGCGCGAGTTTCGCGGCGCTTGGATCCAGTGCGTCAACGGCCAGTTTCTTGGCCTCGGCACCCAGGAGATGCAGCGCACGCTGTCCTATCAGCTCGACGAGCTGCAGAAAGACGGCGTCAATGCCATAATCTTCCAGGTGCGCGCCGAGTGCGACGCGCTCTACGCGAGCCGCTACGAACCGTGGAGCCGCTTCCTGACCGGTCGCCAGGGCACGCCGCCCTCGCCCTATTGGGACCCGCTGCAGTGGATGATCGACGAGTGTCACCGCCGCGGCATGGAGCTCCACGCCTGGATCAACCCCTATCGGGCCAAGACGAAGGACACGCGCGAACTGGCCGTCAACCATATCGCCGTGACCCATCCCGAGCGCGTCTTCGACTATGACGGACTCAAGATCCTCGACCCCGGCCAGCGCGAGAACTGCGACTACATCCTCCGCATCGTCGGCGATATCGTCAGCCGCTATGACGTCGATGGCCTCCATATCGACGACTACTTCTATCCCTATCCCGTGGCGGGCGTCGCCATCCCCGACCAGGCCTCCTACAACCGCTACGGACGCCAGTTTGCCTCCGTCGCCGATTGGCGCCGCGACAACGTCGATGTCTTCATCAAGGCCCTCGGCGAGGAGATCCACCGCATCAAACCGTGGGTGAAGTTTGGCGTCTCTCCCTTCGGCATCTATCGCAACAAGCGCTCGGACCCCAACGGCAGCGCGACCAGCGGACTGCAGAACTACGACGAGCTCTATGCCGACGTGCTCAAATGGGTGAACAACGGATGGATCGACTACTGCGTGCCCCAGCTCTACTGGGAGATCGGCCACAAGGCCGCCGACTACCAGGAGCTCATCGGCTGGTGGAACCGCCACGCCGCCAACCGCCCGTTGTATATCGGCGAGGACGTCTTGCGCACGGTGAAATATCCCGACCCGCAGAATCCCAGCGTCCACCAGTTGGGCGCCAAGCACCGCCTCCACCGTCAGTGTGCCAACGTCAAAGGCACGGTGCTCTGGTATGCGAAGGCGGCGGTCGATAACCCCGGCAACTACGGCACGGTGCTGCGCACGGACTACTGGCGCTATCCGGCCCTGCAGCCCCTTATGCCGTTCATAGACAGCGAGGCGCCCGAGAAGGTGCGCAAGGTCAAGGCGCGCTGGACGGCCCAGGGCTACACGCTCCAATGGCTGCCGGCGAAGAAGGCCAAGGGATGGCAGGACGAGGCCCACCAGTATGTGGTCTATCGCTTTGCCAAGGGCGAGAAGATTGACCTGTCCAATCCCGCCCGCATCGCCGCCATCACGCGCGAGCCGCGCTACGTCCTGCCCTACGACCACGGCAAGACCAAGTGGGTCTTTGTCGTCACCGCCCTCGACCGCATGAGCAACGAGAGCGAAGGCAAGGCAAAGAAAGTGAAACTATAATCAAGGGGGATAACAACCGAAG
>UMEF01028019.1_pt1 | contig 14290 bp, 13 predicted proteins | sample 1964671 | NCBI WGS metagenome assembly UMEF01 (sample SAMEA4836012, study PRJEB28245) | human gut metagenome | biome: gut microbiome; material: fecal sample | place: Denmark | collected 2008 | reverse complement strand
CTTAGGGCCTGGAAAATTTAACGAACTATTGGATATGACAGAAGAAGGAAGAATTTCCAGAGACCTGACAGAAGAAGAATTCGGAAGAATATTCTCCCGATGCAGACAGATGTTTGTCAAGATAGCCAATTCCTATGTTCACGACGACAGTGCAGCGGAAGACATTGTCAATGAATGTTTTATCAGGATGTGGGAGAAGCGGGCGACTCTCAATACGGAGAATTACGAGTCCTACGCCTTCAAATCCATCATAAACCGCTGTCTGGATTACCTGAAAGTCGAAAACAACCGCACTCGAATCCATAAGAATTTCTATGAAACCGGCAGCAGGATGCGGACATATGAGATCAATTCCCTGAACAGTCTGGACCCCGAGCATCTCTTCGCCGACGAGATCAACACATTGGTGGACAACTGTCTCAAGCGCATGCCGGATGTGACGAGAAAGGTGTTTCTTGCCAGCCGCATTGATGAGAAGACATATGGGGAGATATCTGAAATCTATGGAATCCCGGTGCGTCAAGTCACATCACATATCCAATTCGCTCTCAGGGCATTACGCTATTCTCTTAAAGACTACCTCCCTCTGATTCTGGCGCTTGTCATGTTTCAGCCGACCATGCCGGAAAAGAAACACGACAACATCGACAGGATAGTCAATGAGATTGTCCTTCATTCCATAAAATAAACGACGGACAGAATCGCTTCTGCCCGCCGTACGTAGATAGTGTATTATATACTGATATGAAAATGTTGTCTGTTATACGTACAGGAAACGCTTGATGCTTCCCTTAGGAGTTTTTGCAAACGGCTCAAGATGAATCTCGTACGATGAGACCACCGAGTAGGCCGGAATCATCTTGTTAAGGCCCGCGAGGCTCGCATCCATTATCTGCTCCAGGCTTTCCGCATCCGTACCGGCCTCGCCAAGTTCATTCTGGTCAGGCACGATCAGGGCCACGAGTTTCTCGTTCCTGCTGACTATCAGCGACTCAGCCACGAACGGCATATTGTTCAGTATCACCTCGATTTCCTCAGGATAGATATTCTGTCCGTTGGAAGAAAGCAGCATGCTCTTGCACCTTCCCACAAGGAACAATGTCCCGTCCTTGTCAATGGTGCCCAAATCTCCTGTACGGAACCATCCGTCCTCAGTGAATACTGCTTTCGTAGCCTCGTCATTCTTGTAATAGCCGGAGAATACCACGTCGCCACGGACCAGCACTTCACCCGCAACATTCTGAGGGTCAATGGAATCTATCTTGACATTGACATATTCCGAAGCATATTCGCCGACAGATTTCAGCTTGTAGCTTCCTACTTTTCCGACGCTGATGAGCGGGGCAGTCTCAGTCATTCCGTAACCGGTCACGAACGGAGTTTTCAGTTTTACCGCGAGAAGCTGCTCGATCTTGTCAGGGATGGCCGCGCCGCCGGTCACGAACTCCTCGATTCCGCCGCCCATTCCTTCCATGAATATGGTCCTGAGGGCATCACAGTAATCAGGATTGTTCTGCCAGTCTTCAAGTTTAGCCTTGCCGGTCTTGCTGTTCACGAACTCTCCGATAGTCTCGTCTATCATCTTCTTCAGGATGAGAGGCACTGCGAAGAATACCCGCGGCTTGAACTCGCGGAGCACCGGCTTGAGGTTGGACGGGACAGGAGGCACATACAGCACCACCAGGTGCATACCCAGGCACAACGGGGCAACTCCGTCGAATGTCAGACCGAAAATATGTGCATAAGGAAGCACGCTGACATAATTGTCTCCCTCCTTATACGGACAATGTATCGGAATCATCTCGATATTCGCACTGAAGTTGCGGACCGAGAGCATGACGCCCTTCGGAAATCCGGTCGAGCCGGAAGTGTACATTATCGCGCAAAGATCGTCCAACGGTCTGTCCGGATAGCAGATATCCTCAGGCTTTACTCCTCCGGGATATGCCTCAGCAAAAATACGGTCGCGCTGCTCATAGACCATACCGAAAGAGCCTCTGGATGCGAGGAGTTCGCCGCTTTTCAGGTCAATGACTCCGAGCAATTTCGGCATTGACTCGAAATCCATATCCTTGAACAGGGTCTTTTCCGTAAACAGCAGACGGCTGTCTGAATGGTCCACCAGGGCCTGGGCGTCACGCGCCGTGTAACCGTTGAAAAGTTCGACTGCCACATAACCGCCTGACACTGCTGCCATGAAGGTCTTGATCCAGTTCGCGCTGCTTCGCGCATTGATGGCAATCTTGTCTCCTCTCTTGAGCCCTGCCGCCTCGAAATAGGTATGTATCTTTTCAATGTCTGACGCCAGCTGCCCATATGTTTCACTCGATGTCCTGTACTCGTCCAGCGCCGGAGAGTTCCAGCACCTTCTGACCGTATTCTCGAATGTCTTTACAAAATATTCCATACTAAGTGTTTTTATGTATTGCGAAGTTCTTGTCAACCTCAACCAAGTTTAACCAAAAGTGCCGCAAATATAGAAAACGAAATATGGAAAAGACACAAAACGGACAGCCGAACCGTGCCGATTGCGAATAAAATATAACTATAAGTCACTTATAGTACATCCGCGGGATAAAATCACCGGACCGGCCGGGTACAAAAAAAAGAAGTCCATTTCTGAACTTCTCTATTGCAAGTCGGGATGATGCGACTCGAACGCACGACCCCTACGTCCCGAACGTAGTGCGCTAGCCAACTGCGCTACATCCCGCTACTTTCTAAACTTACGCGAGCTTGTTTATATAAACAGAGATTCCGCTCTTAAGGTTGGCAGCTTTATTCTTGTGGATAATGCCAACTTTAGCAAGTTTGTCGATCATTGCATATACCTTAGGGGCATTTGCCTCGGCAGCCTTCTTGTCTGTCGTATTTCTGATCGCACGGATAGCATTCCTTGTGGTCTTTGCATAATACTTATTATGCAATCTGTGCCTTTCGCTCTGGCGAATGCACTTTTCTGCAGATGCGTTATTTGCCATTGTTTTTATTTTTTAATATTTAGTAGTGGGTAGGAGAATCGAACTCCTATTGCGAGAATGAAAATCTCGAGTACTAACCGTTATACGAACCCACCAGACTTACCCAGCAATCTCGTTAAGAAATTTTAAGGGATTGCAAAGGTATGTATTATTTTCTAAATCGCAAAATATTTTCTTTACGTTTATGCATTTTTTTACTCGCGGCCACTTCTCGCCCGAATCTTTTCTTGCCAATTTCGTCAGATTATTTATAAATGTTGGCAAAAAAGTGGTATATTTACCACCAATTAGAAAACATTTTTTGCAATGAAGTACTTGAATGTACACAAGGCGATAGCCGCTTGGAATGCCATTCAGCCTCTTTCCGACAGGGACCGAGAACGTCTCAGTCGAAAATTTACAGTGGATTTCAACTTCAACAGCAACCATATCGAAGGCAACACATTGACCTATGGTCAAACAGAACTGCTGCTGCTATTCGGAAAGGTTGTAGGAGAAGCAGAGATGAAAGATCTGGAGGAAATGAAAGCCAGCAATGTGGGTCTCAAAATGATGCAGGAACAAGCAGGTATCAAGGATATGCAGCTTACGCAGAACTTCATACGTCAGTTGCACAAGACGCTTCTGCGGGAGGATTATACTGTCTATCGTGAAATGCCGGGCGGACAGCAGACCAGCTATGTCATCCACGCAGGCAGGTACAAGACTCGACCCAACAGCGTAATCACCCGCTATGGGGACCGTTTCGAATACGCCGCTCCGGAGGAAACGGCAGCCCTGATGGCCGACCTCGTTGACTGGTACAATGAAGAGGAAACAAAAGGCAAGCTCTCCCCCGTCGAACTGGCAGCGCTGTTCCATTATCGATATATCCGGATTCACCCATTTGAGGACGGCAACGGCCGAATCGCCAGGCTTATCGTGAATTACATACTCACCCGCCACGACTACCCAATGATTGTTGTCCGTAGTCGCGGAAAGAAGGATTACCTGGAGGCCTTGCATCAGGCAGATCTGGAAGTCGGTTCCACTCCCAGTATCGGCGCTCACGCAGAACTGGATAAAATCCGCCCTTTTCTTCGCTACTTCACCGCACTGGTCGCGGAGGAGATATACAACGATGTCCGCTTCCTGACGGAGCCTGACGAGAATGTCTGGTGGTATGACGGCCAGCGGGTCGAATTCAGAACTCCGAACTATGCCAAGATCCTTCGCATTATGCAGTCCCAGCCTTCCGTCACCATCGACAGCCTGCACGATCAACTCGTCATCAACAAGTCTGCGGTGCAACGTCTGCTCTCCAGCTTAAAGGAGAAAGGCTACATTGAGGCTCGCAACAACGAGGGCGGCTGGCGCGTCCTCATCACTCCTTCACTCTAACCTAATGACACTCAGGACATTTTCACAGGAATGATGAAGCCGTTTTCATCGAATTCGAGACGGTCAATGCAGACTACAAGTTGCCCTGGTATGAGCCTGGCCATACGGCTGAGCTGATTCCGTAGATGTCTAAAGCATTGATGCTATCGAGTCAGCTGAGGAAGTCCTCGCCTGCCTGTTTCCGGAAGGGTCGTCAGCCCACTCAAATGAGTAGAGAACAGCCTCCACCTGTCTGAGATACTGACGCTTGTCATATTTAGGGGCATAGACGAAGCCGTCAAGGACAATGATGTCCTTACCGTCACGGCTATAGAAGGAATGTGACACGAAAGGTCCTCCCATATAGTCTCCGAAGACCTCCCAGAGTCCGCGGGTCTCAGCGAACTGACGGCCGCGGAAACGGATGAATTTCACCTCCGGAGTGGCTATCTCATTGGTAATCATATACGTATTGTCGAACATTCCCGGCACATTCTCCTTCAGAAACTGGTTTCTGTGCGCGATGATGTTCTCCTCCGTGAAGTTCTCCACCTGTGCTGCAGGATACTTGTACACGAATACGCCCTGCGTAGTGTACTGCTTGTCGTCTGAGATCCAGATGAAATTGTCCGTCTTCTTGCGGACCTTGTAACCCATCGGGAAGCATGGTGAACCGCCGGTCATCTCCTTGACCACAGGCTGTACGCCCGGAGCCTCATATTTCTTGGCATTGACAATGATCCTGTTCCTCTCGGCCTGTTCGATGGTCGAAACTATGCGCTCGCTGTTCTTCTGCAGCAATGTGGCGGCAGAATCGGCAGACGGTGCGGAAATCTGGATCACGCACTGAGGATAGGCCCACTGGTCATTGCGATAGACCACGCCGCTCTTCCTTACGTCCTGTGATATATTATATATAAGTATATTCCTATGTATCTTGAAAAGGTCCGCAAATCCCGTAGGAGGAACATTGACAATGGAGAAAGTCGGCTCTCTCTGAGGCAGGAAAGGATAGTCCGCCGCAAGCACGCCACGGGTTTCTCCGCCGAGGTTGCCGTCCCAGTCGCTCTTGTCCATCACCACTATCACTTCGCCGGCTTTTCCGCTCACATTCGGCAGAAGAGGCTTGTCAGAGCCACCGCGGCAAGAAGCCAGGACCATAAGCATTGACAATGCAAAGGCATTTCTTATCTGATAAAATCTTCTCATAACAGGTAAATTTTACATTAACGGAACAATCGCATTATATCATTGCCGAAGGCGAAAACCATTATCGCCATCAGCAGGAACATACCCAATATCTGGGCTACCATCATAAACTTCTCGCTCGGTTTGCGGCCGGTGACCATCTCGACTATCAGGAACAGCAGGTGGCCGCCGTCCAGACCCGGTATCGGGATAAGGTTCATAACACCGAGCATTATCGACAGCATCGCAAGCAAGTTGATGAATATCAGCCAATTCCAATGCGACGGGAACACCTGTCCAATCGCTATGAAGCTGCCGACAGACTTGTACGCCCCCGTGCTCGGTGTAGCTACAAGCTTCAAATCACGGACATAGCCGGAAACCATATTCCATGTATATTCGACGCCTGCCGGTATGGCCTGGGCCAATGTATATTCACGTTTCTGCATGCCCGGTACCTGCAGCATCACTCCTATGCGTCCTGCCGAATCCACCTGCAACGGAACTGCCAATGTATCAGCTCCGCGCAGCACTTTCGCAGTGATCTGTCCGCCAGCCTTCCCGGCAAGAAGCTTCCATGCATCCTGCACATAAGCGACAGCTACCGTGTCAATGCCGATGACCACGTCACCATGCCTCAACCCTGAGCCGGCATTGACAGAACCTCTTGCCAATGAATCGATTGCGAACGGTATCGCAGGCGTGAACATCCCCGGAGAGTTCAGCATTTCACCCACCATGCGCTTGTCCATATAGAGCACCACGGTATCTTCTCCACGCAGCACGGTGGCTGTCCTTACGGAGCGCCTTGCAAGATCCGCCTGCAGCATTGAGAAATCCTTGGGCTCATAATCGTCGAACTTCAGGATCCGGTCCCCATTGCGGAAACCCATCTCATAAGCAAGTTCATTGACATAAATCTTATTCTGCTCGTTGCTCAAATAGTCACTCCCCCAATGGGCCAACATGAAGATATAGACGCAGATGGCGAAGAGGAAATTGAACAGCACGCCTCCAGCCATCACCAATGCCCTCTGCCATGCCGGTTTGGAACGGAACTCCCACGGTTTCGGCTCGCTGCCGAGCATGGACGTGTCCAGCGACTCGTCTATCATTCCGTTGATCTTACAATAGCCGCCGAGCGGGAGCCAGCCGATGCCATATTCGGTATCCGCATCCTTCATTTTCGGGAAAAGCTTTGTAAACCAGCCAGTTGTCTTCGTACTGAACAGTTTCACATCACCAGCGTCGAAAAACAGGAAGAACTTGTCCACCTTGATTCCGAAGATGCGGGCAAATATAAAATGACCGAGTTCATGTATCGCTATCAGCAGGGACAATGCAATTATCACCTGGAGTGTCTTCATCAATACTACCATTCTGTTTCCAAATGCTCAAGTTTCGTTTTCAACTACCTGTTACCGTGCGAGTTTCGCACACATTTCCGCCGCTACACGGTACACCTCCGCGTTTGTGGAGAGCAGGTCGTCCACCGTCGGCTTCTCTACAAAATCCACTCCAGCCATACAAGCGGATATGATCTCCGGAATGTCATAGAACCGGATGCCGTCCTTCAGAAACGCAGCCACAGCTGCTTCATTGGCAGCATTCATGGCGCAAGGGACATTGCCACCCTTCCTGATAGCCTCGAACGCGAGCGACAGACACGGGAACTTTTCCATATCGGGCTCCTCGAAAGTCAGCCCCTGCAGCGAAGCGAAATCCAGTTTCTTATTGTTCAATGTGAGCCTTTCCGGAAAGCTGAGCGCAAACTGTATCGGCTCCCGCATATCCGGATTGCCAAGCTGGGCAATTACTGCGCCGTCCGCAAACTCCACCATGGAATGGATTATGGACTGCGGATGGACCACGATATTGATCTTGTCCGGAGCCGTATCGAACAGCCACCTGGCCTCAATCATCTCGAATCCCTTGTTCATCATCGTGGCGGAATCAATGGTGATTTTCGCTCCCATTGTCCACTGCGGATGCTTCAGCGCCTCATTCTTCGTGGCAGCAGCGATCCTGTCCCTGTCCCAAGTGCGGAAAGGCCCGCCGGATGCCGTGAGATGGATGCGCGAAATAGGATTGCCAGTCGCCCCGAGAAGGCATTGGAATATGGCCGAATGCTCTGAATCCACAGGCAGAATCGGCGAATTGTACTTCCTGGCCAGGTCCATGACCACAGACCCGCCTGCCACCAGAGTCTCCTTGTTCGCAAGAGCGATTATCTTGCCCGCCTTGATCGCGGAAATCGTAGGCCTGAGCCCGCTGAACCCGACAAGAGCAGTAAGGACAATGTCAATGTCTTCCGCCTCCACGAGCGAGCAGACCGAATCCATACCCGTAAACACCTTTATATCATTCGGTTGCAGCGCATCCGCAACTTCCTGGTATTTGGCTTCATTGCATATGACTACGCTTCCCGGGCGGAATTCCATCGCCTGCTCTATCAGAAGAGCCGAACTGTTGTTTGCCGTAAGCAGTTCTACCTCGAACAAATCCTTGTGCTGTCTCACTACATCCAGAGCCTGACGGCCGATGGAACCGGTAGAGCCCAAAATCGCTATGCGACGTTTTTCTGTCATTAGAAATTAATGTATTTGGTAGGGTCCACAGCCTCCCCCTTGTACCATAACTCGAAATGCAGGTGCTCACCTGTGGTCAATGAGCCCGTGTTTCCTACTATAGCTACCGGCATCCCGGCCGTAACCTTGTCCCCAGTCTTCTTGAGTAGCTTCTGGTTGTGCTTGTAAACGGAAATTATGTCGCCGGTATGCTGTATCTGAAGTGTATATCCCGAATCATCGCTCCATCCGGCTCCGATTACCGTACCGTCGAGCACCGAAAATACGACCGTATTCGCAGGAGCGGTTATGTCAATGTAAGGATGCAGAAGCTGGTCATATCCCTGTGAGACCACTCCCTTCAGCGGAGTGAAGAAATGAACGCCCTCGATAGGAAGTCTCCTTTCATTGGCCCCGGACAGGCCGAACCTCTCCTCCGCACGGACATTGGCCCGGAGCAGCGAGTCCTTGCTGTCGAGTTCTTTACGCTCTGTCGCAGACAGTTCCGCCATGGCGTCCTGAGCGCGTATCACGCTGTCAATCACCACGGGATCAGCCCCTTCCATGACTTTCTTCAGGTTTTCAGTGTAGAATTTCCATGTATAGATGACATTCTGAAGAGAGTCTATCGTCAATGCATTGTTTATCGCCGCACGCTTGGTGTGCGCGTCCGGATAGCCAGGGATAAATGTCTTGATAGGCGTGAAGGCAATGAGCGAGTAGGACAATGCCATTATCACCATGACGACAGAAACTATGGACACGAAAAAAGTAGTGCGGGTAAATCTCATCACCCACAACCGCTTGTGAGTCATGTCATCTATAAGAGACATTCTGAAGTGCTCGACCTTCGGTGCCTTGGACTGTTTCTGTGAGGCCATCTGCAAACCCTGTTATAAAAATTATTTGTTAACTTTGTACGATTATGGAGAGAATTATCGGAATAGACTATGGACGAAAGAGAATCGGCTTGGCTGTAAGCGATCCTTTACGAATTTTCGCATCCGCTCTGGAAACCGTACAAAGTGCAAAGATAATAGATTATCTTAAAAATTATTCCACCGGCGAGACCATTGTCCGGTTCGTTGTCGGATATCCGATCAATATGGACGGCAAGCCGTCAGAGGCTGCAGCGGACGTGGATGTTTTCCTGAAACAGCTCGCCAAGGCCTTTCCGGACGTGCCGGTAACGCTTGAAGATGAGAGATTTACATCGGTGCTGGCACATAGGGCAATGATTGACGGCGGAATGAAGGCTTCCGAAAGAAAGGACAAGGCTTCCGTGGACAAAATCAGCGCCGCCATAATACTGCAGAGCTGGCTGGACCGCGAAAATGCGTCACAGAACGGTGGCATATCTTTTGCGGCAAACCCCGCCGCCATTCAGATTCCTGAGACATTGTCCCGAAACGCTTCCGGGAAACGCCGCAGGAAAAAATAATTCAGAATATGATACAACCTATATATTTATACGGCTCGGAAGTCCTCAGGGCAAGAGCTGAAGAAATCGACATTGAGGACAAGGAAGGCATTGCTTCACTTGTACAGGATTTGAAAGACACATTGAAACACTCCGACGGCTGCGGTCTGGCCGCACCTCAGATTGGCGTCAGCAAAAGGGCATTGATAGTGGACGGAACCGGCATGACCGACGTCTATGACTATCTCAAGGATTTCAAGCGCACCATGCTGAATCCGGTCATTCTCGAACAGAGCAAGGAGGAGACCGACTATTCGGAAGGCTGCCTGAGCATCCCGGGAATCTACTGCGAGATAAGCAGGCCCAAGTCAATGACTGTGGAGTACTATAATGAAAACGGGGAAAAGGTGACGGAGAAGTTCGACAAGTTCGCCTGCCGCATGGTCCAGCACGAGATGTCGCATCTGGACGGCGACATGTTCGTGGACCACGTCTCCCCTATCCGCAAGAAGATGATTTCCAAGAAATTGCAGAACATTGCCAAGGGCAAGGTATCGACACATTACAACACTAAAATAAAATAGATTATGGGAGCATTCCACGCTTACGATATCCGCGGAATTTATAACGTGGATTTCGACAAAAACACTGCCTATAAGGTAGGATATTTTCTTCCTGAACTTCTCGGTACTGACAAAGTGCTTGTCGGAAGAGACTGCAGAGTCTCATCTGACGATATTCACGAGTATCTTCTGAAGGGTATCAATGACGCAGGCGCCGATGTTTATGATATCGGCCTGAGCACCACGCCGATGGTATATTTCGGCACCGCGAACTACGGTTTCAAGGCTTCCGTACAGATTACGGCGTCCCACAACCCGAAAGAGTACAACGGAATGAAGGTTTCCTGCGAAAACGCATTGCCGGTAGGTTATGACACGGGACTTGGACAGATAGAGGCCTGGATCAAAGAGGACAAACCTACTCCTGTAGCTGCCGAAAGAGGCAAAGTCTATCAGAAAGACATTCATCAGGATTATCTGAACTTCCTTCTCAAATACAAAGGAGACTACAGTGACCTGAAACTCGCGTTCGACCTTTCCAACGGAATGAGTTCGCTCTATGCGAAGGAGATTTTCGGAGAAGGCCCCGAGTATATTTTCGACACGATGGACGGAACTTTCCCGAATCACGAACCTAACCCGCTGATACACAAGAACGTAGTGGCACTGGAAGAGCTCGTGAAGAAATCAGGCGCTGATGCAGGCGTCATCTATGACGGCGACGCTGACCGCGTGATGTTCGTGGACGAGAAAGGCAATTTCGTTTCTCCTGACCTCATGATCGCATTGCTCGGACACTATTTCATCGACGAGCGCCACGAACCTGGCATCGTCATCCAGGACATCCGCAGTTCGAAAGCAGTAGGCGAATATCTCGAGCCGATGGGGGCCAAGATGTTCACATGGAAAGTCGGCAGGGCAAACGCAGCACGCAAACTGCGCGAACTTGACGGCGTATGGGGCGGCGAACTTGCAGGACATTATTATTTCCGTGACTTCTTCTATTCCGACAGCGGTCTCCTCGCGTCCATCCTGGTACTCAGAGTCCTTGCAAACATGAAGAAGAAAGGCATCAGCTTCAGCCAGCTTATCGGAAAAATCGCAAGATATCAGAACTCAGGCGAAATCAATTTCCGTCTCGAGGACAAAAAGGGCGCTATGGATGCGATCAAGGCACATTTCACGGCGCAGGAGACTCCTACAGCCTTTATGGATTTCGACGGATACCGCGTAGAGTTCAAGGACTGGTGGTTCAACATAAGGCCTTCAAACACAGAGCCTTATCTCAGATTTATCTGTGAAGCCACATCGAAGGAACTTCTCGAAGAAAAAATAAACGAAACGAAAGCTCTGCTCAAATCAGAATTCGGTGCGGAGTAATCAACAGCATAATCATATGAACTTCAATAAAATTCTTACTGCCGGAGCGACATTGCTCGCTCTGGTTTCTTTTCGGAGCGAGCGTGCAGCCGCACAAGATACATTGATGACAATGAGCAGGGCATCTCTGCTCGTACCACGGACAGCACTTCAGCCTGTCAAATCGATTGACAAGTCATTTGCTTATCCGATTGACACATTGGACACGGGCAATCCGGCAGTGAAAATTTTGTTGTTGGAGGATTATACCTGGAAGTACTACAAGGACCCGAACGTGGCGGCTTCCTCCCAGATTTACAAGGATTATTGGAACGAAGAACTTCCGAATCCGTACAGGCTGGACACGAAGGACCTGCAGGATGACATTTCGCTGTGGGTAGTGGATACATTGAGCGAATATCATTGTCCTTATCAGACAAAGGTTTACTCTCCTTTCGGATACCGTCACGGGCGCAGGCACATGGGCGTGGACCTGCCTCTCAAGACCGGCACACCGGTCGTGGCAGCCTTCACCGGAAAGGTCAGACTGTCAAAGTATTACAGAGGCTATGGCAATCTGGTGGTCATCCGTCACGACAATGGTCTGGAGACTTTCTATGCGCATCTGTCCAAGCGTCTGGTTTCCCCTGGCGACTGGGTGACTGCCGGACAGACCATCGGTCTGGGCGGTTCCACGGGACGTTCCACAGGAGCGCATCTGCATTTCGAGACGAGGTATTGCGGTTTCGCATTCGACCCGCAGTGGCTTATCGATTTCGAGAGCGGCACATTGAGGCATAGGCTTTTCATCTTGAAAAAGCGGTTCCTGGATGCAAGCAGCAAGTATATTCCGGAAAGCGACGAGGAGGACTACCTGATAATGAAGGCTGATTCCACGTATTATGCCGCAAGGGCTGCCGAGCAGGAACTGAGAGAAAAAGAGGAAGCGCGCAAGGCGGCTGAACTGGCCAAGGCCCAATACCACAAGATCAGGTCGGGAGACACTCTCGGTTCACTCGCCGTGAAGTATCACACGACAGTCAGGAAACTCTGTGCACTGAACGGAATTTCGGCCAAGACCACATTGAGAATCGGGCGCTCAATCAGAGTACGGTAAGCGCGTACGGATTACTATACAAGGGCTGGGAATCAGTGATTTATGATTTCCAGCTCTTCTTGTGTATAGAGGATCGAGTCAATGAAGTCCGGCGCGATATGGGCGAGGATGACGAAGCCGACAATGAAAGTCACGGCCAATGCCGCGATGGCTACCGCCGTCCAGATCAATGCTTTCCATCCTTTCCTGCTCTTTTTCGCAGGCTCTGTCCGTGGATGCTCCGGTTCATTCGAATTATTATGCTCGACCGGCACGTCCGGTTCATTGTCAGATTCCGGTTCCTGCTGCGGCTCATTCTCCTGTTCGCCTTCCGCCTCAGACTGAGATTCGTTTTCAGACTGGTGGCCGGACTCTTCGGCTGTCGCCTGCTGCTCAGGCTGCGGTTCGCTGTCGGACTCGGCTTCCGCCTCAAGTGAGGACTCAGGCTGCCCGTCACCGGTCACTTCAGGCGCATCTTCCGAACTTGACGTTTCTACGTGCTGTGCTGTCTCCTGTTCGCTTTCCTCATCATGCTGAGATTCGTTCTCATAGTGGTGGTCTGACTCTTCGACTGTCGCCTGCTGCTCAGACTGCAGTTCGCTGTCGGACTCGACCTCTGCCTCAAGTGAGGACTCAGGCAGCCCGCCACCGGTCACTTCAGGCGCATCTTCCGGGCCGGACACCGCTTCAGACGGCTCTTCACTGCCGGACTCCGCCTCAGGCTGTTCACCACTGCCGGACTGGCCTTCCGTTTCTTCCGGATTAAGGATATCCTGAAGCGCCGCAATAGTCGCTGAAACCTCTGCCGGAGTCTCCTCATGTGTCTTAAGGGAAATCGGCTCGAGCCCGAACCCTTCCGGATAAATATCCAGATCCTCATCGGCCACGAAGAAGAAAATATTCTCCTTGGTCGCCCTCAGTTTTCCCAAGCCCGGAAAGACAATGGACTTCCTGAGTTCGAGGACCTTCTGCATCTCCGACAGGAAATCGATGACAATCTTCGAAGCAGTTTCCTTGTCCACATTATTGGACTTCGCATAGAAATCTATCAGGACATTGTCAGAGGCGTCTGTTTTCTTTCTGAAGCTCAGACGTTTATATGGAGGATTGATAGTGTAGCCCTTATCCGAAAATGAGGATGGAACAAGTTCTGCCACGAAAGAACCGACTCCCGGCAATGACACTTCATCATTGTCAAGGATAAGTTCTTTAACCATTTTTGATAAGAGATCGATATCCATATAAATAAGGTTATTCTTTATTTGGCTGGCACATATCCTCTAAAAAACTGAAAATCAGTATCTTCCAAAATAAGTCCAACAGATGTCCTAAAATATCTTGACAAAGTTAGCAAAAAAATGCAGAAAAAAATTTGCAGGAAACAGAAATTGTTGTACCTTTGCAATCCCGTTACGAAACAACAGGGATAAAATTCCTGAATAGCTCAGTTGGTTAGAGCATCTGACTGTTAATCAGAGGGTCCCAGGTTCAAGTCCTGGTTCAGGAGCAAGTTTGTTTGGGAGCATAGCTCAGTTGGTTCAGAGCGTCTGCCTTACAAGCAGAGGGTCGGGGGTTCGACTCCCTCTGCTCCCACCAAAAACACCGCAGCACATCCGCCGCGGTGTTTTTTTTATTTTTTGTCGCAACTGACGACAGTTTCGAAGATTGGGCTCAACGTAAAATTCGGGCTCAACGTAAAATCTCTGTTGATTTCTGAACCAATGAGCAGGATCAAGTGCAAACCCCTGTGTTATGAT
>UMEF01008717.1_pt1 | contig 14420 bp, 11 predicted proteins | sample 1964671 | NCBI WGS metagenome assembly UMEF01 (sample SAMEA4836012, study PRJEB28245) | human gut metagenome | biome: gut microbiome; material: fecal sample | place: Denmark | collected 2008 | reverse complement strand
TCGGGATTGGCTGCCACGGTGTCCGTGCTCGGTTTCTGCTCCGAGAAGGAGATGTCGTAGCGCACCTGGTACTTCTCCGCATACTTCCCTACCCGCTTCTCCACCTCCGCCTTGAACAAAGGCAGGTGCTCGTGCGAGACGGTGAAGTGGATGTGGGCCTCGCCGTTGGTGCTGGCGTAGCGTGCGCCCTCCACGAGGTGCTCTTCCATGGCCGTGCGCGCCCCGTCCTCATAGCGGTGGAAGCGGAGCAAGCCCTTCGGCAGTTGGCCGTAGTTGAGGCCGCGCTCCTCCAGCAGGTTGGCCACGACGGCCTTGTGTCCTCCCGCGGTCAGCAGGTCGTCGATTCCCTTGCCCTCATTCTTCAGGCAGGCAGCGTCGAGCTCGGAGAAGAAGGCAAACTGGTGGATGTGGTCGAAAAACTCGTGTTCGAAACTCGTCTGCGGGGCGTCGTAGTCGGCGTCGAGGAAGGCGAACAAATTCTTGAACATGCGGCTGGCAGCGCCCGAGGCGGGTACAAACTTCGTCACCCGGTGCTTCCCGGCCTTGTAGGCGTCCCACTGGCGGATGTACTCCTCGCGCTCGGCGTCCGTCGGTGCCAGGATGCCATGACCCACGGTGGCTGCGGAGTCGAGCCTCAGAAAGGGGAATCCGCGCTTGAAATCATCCATCTGCTTCTGCAGCTGCTCTTCGGCAATGCCCTTGGCAGCAATCTGTTGCAAGTCTTGTTGTGTCAGCATATCCTTTTGCGATATTAATATTATAAATAAGGTGGTCTATTTGTTGTCCTCTAACCAATGCACAAATATACTTACTTTTTCTTAAATCGGGAAATATTCAGATGAAATTTCGTAACTTTGTAGCATCATTCATCAAAGCAACGTCAGCCAATGGAAGAAAAATTCGTTTTCACCGAGGAAGAAAAGCACGCCTGCGAGGCACTTACTAAGGAGATTCACGAGATGCTCAACGACACCCTGACCGGTACTGACGTGGAGCGTCTGCGCACCCATATCCATTCTGAGATCGAGGCTCGCCACATCGAGCGCGACCGCTTCGGCCTCAATCCCGTCCTCAAGGCTTTGATGACGGCGAAGGTGGCCGTCGGCGACATCGGTCTGCGCCGTGACAGTCTGCTGGCCATCATGCTCTACGAGAGCGTGCTTCGCGGCCACTATGACACGACGCTGGCGCGCAAGGACTTCGGCGAGGGCGTGGCGACGATCCTCCAGGGCCTCGTCCGCGTCCAGGAGCTTTACAGCAAGACTCCCATTGTGGAGAGCGAGAACTTCCGCAACCTGCTCCTCTCCTTCGCCGAGGACATGCGCGTGGTGCTCATCATGATCGCCGACCGCGTCTGCCTGATGCGCCAGATACGCGACACGCCCAACAAGGAGGCGCAGCACGAGGTGGCCGAGGAGGCCAGTTACCTCTACGCCCCCTTGGCCCACAAACTGGGCCTCTACCAGCTCAAGAGCGAGCTGGAGGACCTCTCGCTGAAGTATCTCGAGCACGACGCCTACTATCTGATCAAGGAGAAACTCAACGCCACGAAGCGTTCCCGCGACGCCTACATCGAGCGCTTCATCGGTCCGGTGAGCAAGCACCTCACCGAGGCCGGACTCAAATTTCATATCAAGGGCCGCACCAAGTCGATCCACTCCATTTGGCAGAAGATGAAGAAGCAGAAGTGTGGTGTCGATGGCATCTACGACCTTTTTGCCATCCGCATCATCCTCGACTCCCCGCTGGCGAAGGAGAAGATGCAGTGTTGGCAGGCCTACTCCATCGTCACCGACATGTACCAGCCCAACCCGAAGCGCCTGCGCGACTGGATCAGCGTGCCGAAGTCCAATGGCTACGAGTGTCTCCACATCACCGTGCTCGGTCCTGAGCAGAAGTGGGTGGAGGTGCAGATCCGCACCGAGCGCATGGACGAGGTGGCCGAGCACGGCCTCGCCGCCCACTGGCGCTACAAGGGCGTGAAGGCCGACGGTGGCGGCATGGAGGAGTGGCTCGCCTCGATCCGCACCGCCCTGGAGGCAGGCGACAACCTGGAGGTGATGGACCAGTTCAAGCTCGACCTCTACGAGGACGAGGTCTATGCCTTCACCCCGAAGGGCGACCTGCTGAAGTTTCCCAAGGGAGCCACCGTGCTCGACTTCGCCTATCATATCCACTCGCGCGTCGGCGACACCTGCGTCGGCGGCAAGGTCAACGGCAAGAATGTCTCCTTCCGCACGCCCCTCCACAGTGGCGACACGGTCGAGATCCTGACGGCCAGCAACCAGACTCCGAAGCCGGAGTGGCTGCGCATCCTCGTCACCTCCCGTGCCCGCGCCAAGTTGCGCCTCTCGCTCAAGGAGACACGTCAGAAGCAGGGCCTCTACGCCAAGGAGCTGCTGGAGCGCCGCCTCAAGAACAAGAAGCTCGACTACGACGAGGCCACCGTCGCCCACCTCATCCGCAAGATGGGCTTCAAGGAGCAGAGCGACTTCTACCACCAGATCGCCGAAGGCCGCCTCGACCCCACCCGCGTCCTCGACGAATACCAGGCCCTGGTCGACCAGAGCCAGGTCAAGGAGCGCGAGGCCGAGAGCGCGGAAAACTTCGAGTATGCCCACCCCGCCACCACCGAGGCCAAGAAGAACGACGACGTGCTCATCATCGACAAGAGCCTCAAGGGCATCGACTTCTCGCTCGCCCGCTGCTGCCACCCCATCTATGGCGACAAGGTGTTTGGCTTCGTCACCGTCAATGGCGGCATCAAGATCCACCGTGCCGACTGTCCCAACGCCGCCGAGATGCAGCGCCGCTTCGGCTACCGCATCGTCCGTGCGCAGTGGAGCGGCAAGGGCAGTTCCCACTACGACATCACGCTGCGCGTCATCGGCAACGACGACATCGGCATCGTCAGCAACATCACCAACATCATCAGCAAGGACGAGAAGATCGTGATGCGATCCATCAATATCGACTCCCATGACGGCCTGTTCTCGGGCAATCTTGTCGTGCAGCTCGACGACAAGTCGAAGCTCAACCTGCTGATCAAGAAGCTGCGCACGGTCAAGGGCGTGAAGCAGGTGATCAGACTTTAGTCTGAGCCCATCGCCTGCCTTGTGGATCCTGTCGCACGCGTGCGGCCAGCCTGTCGCCCGCGCTTGCAGCCGCCCCATTGCCTGCCTTGCGGCCAACCTAATGCCGCATTGTGCGGGCAAAGTCAAGGTTTCGCACGGATTTTTCCATGAAATAGGAATTTTCTTTGTACCTTTGCACGCCAAAACACAGAAGACAATAAGATAATGAAGCAAAATACAACGATACGGATGATGTTGTCGGACTACGACGGCGACCCCTCGGCGCTGGCCAAGGAGGTCGGTCCCGTGGATGGTCCCATCCCCGTCCTCATCACCCGCAATCTGATCCCCTTCCCCGGCGTCATGACCCCGATCCTCATCGGGCGCCAGCCGAGTTTGAAGCTGCTGGATTACCTCCGCGATCATCCCGACCAGACCTTTGCCGTGTTCGCACAGAAAGACGCCAGCGTGGACTACCCCATCCAGGAGGACCTCTTCGAAGTGGGCGTCTATGCCAAGCTCGTCAAGGAGTTTGAGGTGCCCGGGTCCAACAATGAGCATTCGGCTATCGTGATCGCCTCGGCGCGCTGCCGTCTCAAGTCGCTCGACGACGCCAACAACTTCTTCACCGCCGAGACGGAGATGATCCCTGAAGTCTTCCCCGCAGAAGACGACAAGGAGTTTGCCGCAGCCGTGGAAGGTCTGCGCCAGGGCGTCGAGATCTATGTGAAGATGAACGACGACATCCCCAACGAGGCGATGGTCGCCCTGCAGAACATCAGCAACCACCTCTCCATCGTCAATTTCGTCGCCTCCAACATCGTCAGCAACATTTACGACAAGATCATGCTGCTGGAGGAGGACAACATGAAGCTGCGACTGTTCAAGTTGTTGAAGGTCCTCAACCGCGAAACCCAGTTCTTGCACATCAAGAAGAACATCCAGAACAAGACGCGCGCCGACATCGACGAGCAGCAGAAGGAGTACTTCCTCCACCAGCAGATCAAGAACATCCGCGAGGAGCTGGGCGACAGCGGCGAGTCTGAGGACAAGAGGGAGCTCAAGAAGAAGGCCTTCCTCAAGCCCTGGCCCGATGAGGTGAGCAAGCTCTTTGCCAAGGAGCTCGCCAAGCTCGACAATATCAATCCCCAGTCGCCCGACTACAGTGTCCTGCTCAACTACCTGCAGACGCTCGTCTCGCTGCCGTGGGGCGTATATACCAAGGACCGCCTTGACCTGAAGCGTGCGCAGCGCGTCCTCGACCGCAACCACTACGGCATGGAGAAGGTGAAGGAGCGCATCCTGGAGTACATGGCCGTGCTCCGCCTCCGTGGCGACCTGAAGTCCCCCATCCTCTGCCTCTACGGTCCTCCGGGCGTCGGCAAGACCTCGCTGGGCAAGAGCGTTGCCGAGGCCATGGGCAGAAAATACGTCCGCGTCTCGCTGGGCGGCCTCCACGACGAGGCTGAGGTGCGCGGCCACCGCCGCACCTATATCGGCGCCATGCCCGGACGCATCATCAAGAGCATCCTCAAGGCTGGCTCCTCCAACCCCGTCTTCATCCTCGACGAGATCGACAAGGTGACGCAGAACACCGTCAATGGCGACCCCGCGTCGGCCCTCCTGGAGGTGCTCGACCCGGAGCAGAACAACGCCTTCCACGACAACTACCTCGACACCGACTACGACCTCTCCAAGGTGCTCTTCATCGCCACGGCCAACGACCTCAACACCATCCCCCGTCCGCTGCTGGACCGCATGGAGGTGATTCCCGTCAGCGGCTACATCACCGAGGAGAAGATAGAGATCGCCAAGCGCCACCTCGTCCCCCGCGAACTGGAGAACACGGGTCTCGACCAGGTGGAGCCCAAGCTGAAGTTTACGAAGGCCTCCCTGGAGAAGGTCATCGAGAACTACACCCGCGAGAGTGGCGTGCGCCAGCTGGAGAAGCAGATCAACAAGGCGCTGCGCAAGCTCGCCTTCCGCCAGGCCACCGACGGCCAGCTGCCCTCCAACAAGATCACCCCCGACATGCTGCCGGGCCTGCTGGGCAAACCGCCCTTCTACCGCGACATCTACCAGGGCAACGACTACGCGGGCGTGGTGACGGGCCTGGCCTGGACCAGCGTGGGCGGCGAGATCCTCTTCATCGAGACCTCGCTCTCCAAGGGCAAGGCCGGCAAACTGACGCTCACGGGCAATCTTGGCGACGTGATGAAGGAGAGCGCCGTCATCGCCCTGGAGTATGTCAAGGCCCATATCGACACCCTGGGCGTTGACTACCGCCTCTTCGACCAGTGGAACATCCATATCCACGTGCCGGAGGGCGCCACGCCCAAGGACGGCCCTTCTGCGGGCATCACCATCGCCACCTCCCTGGCCTCGGCGCTGACCCAGCGCAAGGTGCGCAAGAACACGGCCATGACGGGCGAGATCACGCTGCGCGGCAAGGTGCTGCCCGTCGGCGGCATCAAGGAGAAGATCCTCGCCGCCAAGCGTGCCGGCATCACCGACATCGTGATGTGTGCCGAGAATCAGCGCGACGTGGAGGAGATCCCCGAGATCTATCGCAAGGGCGTCACCTTCCACTATGTGGAGAACGTGCAGCAGGTGTGGGACTTCGCCCTCACCGACGAACTGGTGGCCCACCCCGTCCAGCTCGTCGTCGAGGAAACTGCGGATCAAAAGGAGGAGAAGGGCCAATGACGTTCGAACTGCAGTACACCGACGCCTACAGCGACGCGCGGGCCGGCCGCATCCAGACGGCCCATGGCGAGATCCTCACCCCCATCTTCATGCCCGTGGGCACGGTGGGCAGCGTGAAGGGAGTCCACTTCCGCGAACTCCAGGAGCAGGTGAAGGCCCAGATCATCCTGGGCAACACCTACCACCTCTACCTCCGCCCCGGCTGCGAGGTGCTCCGGGCCGCTGGTGGCCTCCATCGCTTCAACGGCTGGGACCGCCCGATCCTCACCGACTCCGGCGGCTTCCAGGTCTTCTCCCTCACGGGCATCCGCAAGCTCACGGAGGAGGGCTGCGAGTTTCGATCCCACATCGACGGCTCGAAGCACATCTTCACCCCCGAGCGCGTGATGGACATCGAGCGCGTCATCGGTGCCGACATCATCATGGCGCTCGACGAGTGTCCGCCGGGCAAGAGCGACTACGCCTACGCCAAGAACAGCCTTGGGCTTACCCAGCGCTGGCTCGACCGCTGCTTCAAGCGTTTCCGCGAGACCGAGCCCCTCTACGGCTACCCCCAGGCCCTCTTTCCCATTGTCCAGGGCTGCACCTATCCCGACCTGCGCAGCGAGGCGGCTAAGTACGTCGCAGACAAGGGCGCCGAGGGCAATGCCATTGGCGGACTGGCCGTGGGCGAGCCCACCGAGGTGATGTACGAGATGATTGAGGTCGTCAACGCCATCCTGCCCAAGGACAAGCCGCGCTATCTCATGGGTGTGGGCACGCCCCAGAACCTGCTGGAGGGCATCGCCCGCGGTGTCGATATGTTCGACTGCGTGATGCCCACGCGCAACGGCCGCAACGCCATGCTCTTCTCCTACGAGGGCACGATGAACATGCGCAACAAGAAGTGGGAGGCCGACTTCTCGCCCCTCGACCCCACGGGCTGCGAGATCGACCGCATCACCTCCAAGGCCTACCTCCACCACCTCTTCAAGGCGGGCGAGCTGCTGGCGATGCAGATAGCCAGCATCCACAACCTCGCCTTCTACCTGCGGCTCGTCACCGACGCCAGGGCCCACATCCTCCAGGGCGACTTCACCCAGTGGAAGTCTTCCGTCATCGACCAGCTCGGGCGGAGGATATAGGCCCGGCTCCTTTACGTTCGCAGGACATACTCTAAAAACAAATTTTTCGACATGCAGATGGGAGAGACCATAGACAAGATGAGGCGCAGGATGCCCCAGCCCGAGACGATACGCCGGGCGGGGGCCAGGGTGGCGCGTGTGCTGCGCAAGTTGTCGCCCAAGCACCTTTTCGGTCGTCTCGACTGGTACATCATCCGGAAGTTTATCGGCACCTACATATTCTCCATCGTGCTGATCATCTCCATCGCCCTGGTCTTCGACTTCAACGAGAACCTCTCGAAGTTTACGAAGTACCATGCGCCCTGGCGTGCCATCGTCTTCGACTACTACGCCAACTTCATCCCCTACTACTCCAACCTCTTCTCCCCGCTCTTCGTGTTTATTGCCGTCATCTTCTTCACCTCGAAGTTGGCCGGCAACTCCGAGATCATCGCGATGCTCTCCTCGGGCGTCTCCTTCCGGCGGCTGATGCGCCCCTACATGATCTCGTGTGTGCTCATCGCCAGCGTCACCTTCTACCTCAACAGCTTCGTCATCCCCCACGGCACGGTTATCCGCCAAAACTTCGAGTCGCTCTACCGCAACTCCAAGAAGAACACTTCGGCGGAGAACGTCCAGCTGCAGGTGGGCAAGGGCACGGTGGCCTACATCCAGCACTACGACGACCGCTACAAGCGCGGCTACGGCTTCTCCCTCGACAAGTTTGAGGGCAAGAAGCTGGTCAGCCACATGACGGCCATGGAGATCCAGTACGACACGATCGCCGACGCGAAGTACCACTGGAAGGCCACCAACTGGAAGACGCGCACGCTGGTCGGCCTGCGCGAGCGGATCGTCACCGGCGACGTCAAGGACACGGTCATCCTCATGGAGCCCACCGACCTGGTCTATTCCAAGGGCCAGCAGGAGACCTTCACCTCGCCCGAGCTCCTCGACTACATCTCCAAGCAGACGAGCCGCGGTTCGGGCAATGTCGTGCAGTACGAGGTGGAGTTCCACAAGCGCATCGCCATGTCCTTCTCCTCCTTCATCCTCACCATCATCGGACTCTCGCTCTCGGCGCGAAAGCGAAAGGGAGGAATGGGCCTCTATCTGGGTATCGGCCTGGGCCTGAGCTTCGGCTACATCATGCTCCAGACCGTCTCCTCGACCTTTGCCATCAATGCCGGCACGCCCCCCGTGCTGGCCGCATGGATTCCGAACCTTATCTTTGCCTTCATAGCCTATTTCTGCTATAGGCACGCGCCAAGGTAGTATCACTCACCATTTTTATCTTTCAGAAAAGATGTATTTTGACGAATTAGATTTGAACGATTATGTGCTCGACGCCTTGGACGACATGCAGTTCGAGACGTGCACTCCCATACAGGAAAGCTGCATCCCCCACATCCTCGCAGGCCGCGACATCCTGGGTGTCGCCCAGACCGGCACGGGAAAGACGGCAGCCTACCTGCTCCCCATCCTCTCCAAGCTGGCCGACGGCGGCTATCCTGCCGATGCCATCAACTGCGTCATCATGTCGCCGACGCGCGAGCTGGCCCAGCAGATCGACCAGGCCATGCAGGGCTTCGCCTACCATCTCGACGGCGTGTCGAGCGTGGCCGTCTATGGCGGCAACGACGGCAACCGCTACGACCAGGAGCTCAAGAGCCTCTCCCTCGGTGCCGACGTGGTCATCGCCACCCCCGGCCGCTTCATCTCCCACATGTCGCTGGGCAACGTCGATCTCTCGCGCGTGAGCTTCTTCATCCTCGACGAGGCCGACCGCATGCTCGACATGGGCTTCTCCGAGGACATCCTCACCATCGCCCGCAAGTTGCCGCAGAACGTCCAGACCATCATGTTCTCGGCCACGATGCCCGACAAGATCGAGGACCTGGCCAAGACGCTGCTCAAGAATCCCGTCGAGGTGAAGCTCGCCGTGAGCAAGCCCGCCGAGAAGATCCAGCAGAAGGCCTACGTCTGCTACGAGACGCAGAAGATGGCAATTCTCAAGGACATCTTCAAGGCCGGCGACCTCAACCGCGTCATCATCTTCTCCGGTTCCAAGCAGAAGGTGAAGCAGATCGCTGCCTCGCTGAAGCGCATGAAGGTCAACTGCGGCGAGATGCACTCCGACCTCGACCAGGCCGAGCGCGACGAGATGATGTTCCAGTTCAAGAGCGGCCAGCTCGACGTCATCGTCGCCACCGATATCATCTCCCGCGGCATCGACATCGACGACATCGCGATGGTCGTCAACTTCGACGTGCCCCGCGACGCCGAGGACTACGTCCACCGTATCGGCCGTACGGCCCGTGCCAACCGCGACGGTGTGGCCATCACGCTGGTCAGCGAGCAGGACCAGTACTACTTCCAGCAGATAGAGAAGTTCCTGGAGAAGACGGTGGAGAAGGTACCCCTGCCCGAGGACGTCGGCGATGCACCCGAATATAGCCAGTCGGCGCGCCCCGCCAAGGGCAAGAGTGCGAAGAGCCGCCGCCGCGAGGCCCGCGACCAGCAGAGCCACAAGGACAAGAAGAGCCGCAACCGCCAGAACAAGCAGCGCGCCGAGAAGGCCGCCAAGCAGCAGCCCCGTGAGGCTGACAAGGCCGATCAGCCCGTGGCCAAGGACGGCCAGCAGCAGGCGCAGCCCCAGGACCAGCAGCCCAGGGAGAAGCAGCCGCGCCGCGGACGCCAGCGCCGTGAGCCGCGCGAGGCCCGCGATCAGCAGCCGCAGCAGCAGGGCGACGCCAGCCGCGACCAGAAGGACCAAAAGGAACGAAAGGACCAGAAGGAACGCAGATCCCGCGGCCGAGGCCGTGGCAAGGACAAGAGCACCGAGGGCGGCGGTCAGCAGGGAGGCCAGAAAGGCAGCCAGCAGGGCGGTCAGCAGGCCCAGTCCCAGGCCGACGCCCCCAAGGGCAAGAAGAAGAGTTCGCGCAAGCGCGGCCGTGGCCGTGGCAAGCAGGGTGGCGACCAGGCCCCCGTCCACTCCACGAAGTACGACATTCGCGAGGACTACGCGCTGCCGCAGAAGAACAAGGACAGCAAGCTCAGCGAACTGGTCAAGAAGCCGCTGAAGTGGCTCCACATCATCAAGTAATCACGCCATGGAGTATATAGCCATCATCCCCGCGCGCTTCGCCTCTACGCGCTTCCCGGGCAAGCCGCTCGCCATCCTGGGCGGCCAACCCGTCATCCAGCGCGTCTATGAGCAGGTACGATCGGTCCTCGACCGCGTCTATGTCGCCACCGACGACCAGCGCATCTACGATGCCGTCACCGCGTTTGGCGGCCAGGCCGTCATGACGCGATCCGACCACAAGAGCGGCACCGACCGCATCTGCGAGGCCCTCGACCTGGTCGGCGGATCTCCCGACGTCGTCATCAATGTCCAGGGCGACGAACCCTTCATCCAGCCCTCGCAACTGCGTACGGTGATGGAGGCCTTCGACGACGGCGCCACGCAGATCGCCACCCTCGGCAAGCGCTTCGAGAGCATCGAGGCCGTGGATAATCCCAACTCCCCCAAGATCGTCCTCGACAACGACGGCTTCGCTCTCTACTTCTCCCGGTCTCCCATCCCCTTTGTTCGGGGCAAGGATCGGGGCGAGTGGCTGGCAGCCTACCCCTTCCTCAAGCACATCGGCCTCTATGCCTACCGTGCCGACGTGCTGCGCGAGGTCACGCGTCTGCCCCAGTCGTCGCTCGAACTGGCGGAGAGCCTGGAGCAGCTGCGCTGGCTGCAAAACGGCTACAAGATCAAGGTCGGACTGACCGATGTCGAGACCGTCGGCATCGACACGCCCGAAGACCTCCACAAGGCGGAGCGCTTTCTTGCCACACGCCAAGCCCAATGACCTGACCATTACCACCCTCGCCGTCCCCGGGGGTGGTTTTTTTCTGTCAAGGTGGAGCGCAGCCTTAAACCATTGCGACCCTTAGCCGTCCAAAACAGTGTATCGTGTCTCGGCACGATCCGTATATAGGTATAATAAAACAATAGATTTGAAGTTTATGAAAAGAACAATGAGATTTTTGATGATCGCCATCTGCTGCATCGTCTCCTGCACTATTTCTGCCCATGTGGACAACGACAAGCCCATCTCCGTCGCCATGCTTCCCGCCAAGGCCCAGGCCGTGATCACGCGTCATTTCAGCCACCAAAGAGTGGTGCTGGCCAAGAAGGAGTCGGGAGCCGGCAAGAGCTATGACGTCGTGCTGCGCAATGGCACCAAACTCGAGTTTGACAAAAGGGGCAATTTGACAGAGATCGACTGCAAGCGCGGTTCGGTGCCTGCGGAGCTGATCCCCTACCCCATCCGAAGCTACCTGCGCCTCCATTATCCCGGAAAGTCTGTCAAGAAACTGGAGATGAGCAAGAAGGAGTATGAGGTGGAACTGGCCAACGGCATGGAATTCACCTTCAACAAGCATTTCCAACTGATCGACATCGACTGATCTCCCCTTTCCTACGCAGTCTATTTGCGCGGTAGATGAAAATGCGCTTTTTCATCGTTTTCACTGATTTTTCTGTGTAGCGCAAAAAGACTGCGTAGCCTGTTTCTATTTATTTGCTTGAGGAGTGTTTTTTTTTATAAAAAGCGTCCGTTTCCGAAGAAAAAAAACTTATTTTTGCATATTGATTATATAAGGACAAAAAATATGGAGAAACAAGCTCTAAATCGGATTAAGGTGATGCTTACAGAACACATGCTAACCAACAAGCCGACATGAACGGCCTTATCAGACAGGACAATGTCGTTACTATTCCGTTTTGGAGTCAAGCCCAATACAGAAAATATCGTATCGTTTGAACACAATGATCTGCTGAAGGGAACAGAGTTCTTGGGAGAACTGATAGAGTCCGCATTAAATAATCAGCCATTGAATTTGCTCTATCGCACTTTTGCTGGCAAGGAAAGATAATTTTGCAAAAACATCGTTGCGCCCATCAGGGAAATACCAGAGGTGAAGAATGTCATCAAGGAGAAGAATTGAACAGAGTTCATGATAAAGTTCATGAAAAAGTTCACGATAAAGTTCATGAAAAAGTTCACGATAAATATCCTAATATAACAGATTCTGATCAGTCGGTCTACTGTCACGCATGAGCAGCAACAAAAACGGCAATTGGATTGTCTGTGAGCACCCATAGCTTCTAAATGTAAACCCATCCCGAACGAATCCCGAAGGCATCCCGAAACAAGAAAACAGCAAACAGGAGCTTCGGATTCAGACAGGAACGGGCTGAAAGCCCAATAAGCTCTTAGCCCAGGGCAAGCGAAGCGACACCCTGGGTAACAAACAATAAATCATCAACGCCCTGAAAGGGCAAAAGCGTAAAAAACATGGCACAGTCATTAAGTAAACTCTACATACATTTGATATTCCACATCAAGACCACGAGTCCTCCTATTCGTGAAAGAGAACTCGACCGCATTCATTCCTACATAGGACAATTGGTGAATGCCACAGGTTGCGAAGTAATACAGGTAGGCGGCATCTGCGACCACATACATATATTATTTCTATTATCAAAGGATGTCGCTATATCACATGTGGTGGAGGAGGTAAAACGCAACAGTAGTAGATGGATGAAAACAATAGAACCATATTATCGAACATTCGCATGGCAGAATGGATATGGTGTTTTCTCTGTCAGCCAGTCTGTCGTCGAAAAAACATTGGAATATGTAAAGAATCAAGGCATACATCACAAAAAAATGTCGTTTCAAGATGAGTACCAAAAGTTTTTAGAATCCTATGGAGTAGAATACAACAAGGAATATGTATTTAAGGATTAATGCTTTTGCCCTTACAGGGCGTACCAATGATAATACGATAATACCCAGGGTGTCGCTTCGCTTGCCCTGGGCTATGCGCTCATTGGGCTTTCAGCCCGTTTGCATGTCGGAACGCATGGTGAGAAAACACATTGCTACCCTGGAAGCAGCCGCTCTACTGTCGCGCATGGGCAGACTCCAAAATGGACTTCGATAAATACGAGGAACACATCAATTGGAGTGCCTGATTCAGGCCTTCAAAGTCCCTTGTCAGTACCACATAAGTGTTACTCCAATGTCAGTTACTAGATACTCTAGTACCACCTAAGATAAACTCCAGTACCAGTTAAGCGGTACTAAAGTGGTACTGAGTGAGTGGCCGATAAAGAAGAAATCAAGACAGAAAGCAATGTGCAATAACAATATACAGAAGGTATCCATCCGTTTCTTCAACGACCGCGAAGTGCGTGCCGTTTGGGACGAGACACTATCCAAATGGTGGTTTTCCGTTTTGGATGTCGTTGGTGTGCTCAACAACCAAGACGATTATACCAAGAACAGAAACTATTGGAAGTATCTGAAAACGAAACTGAAGAAGGAAGGAAACGAGTTGGTTAGTGCCACTAACCAACTGAAACTTCTGGCACAAGATGGTAAACGTTATAAAACTGATGTTCTCGACACAGAAGACATTCCTTCAGTAAGACGCAATCCGGTTATTGCAGACATCTTTGCACAGTTGGGTTATATGGAGCGTAAAGGTTCGGAAATGGGCAAGATTATCAATCCGATTATAGCCCTTCCCTACTTTGAGGAAAAGATGCTTCCATCCTTCTTCTCTGATCGTGCCCAGTTTACAGTCACGTTCCCCAATATGATCTTAGCTTGGCAGGAATCTCATCCTGGTATAGAGGGAAATATTATGGAGAATGATGATGTCACTCAAGGTGTCACTCAAGGTGTCACTCAAGGTGATACTCAAGGTGATACTCAAGGTGATACCGAAGATGTCCCTCAAGATGTCCCTCAAGGCGATGATTTAGATAATGGATAGAATATCAAGTAGCTGTTTATCCTAAAATAACAACTGCTGAACTGGCTCAACAATCTGGGAAAAGCATTATTACTTTTAAGCGTCGTATCGCCAAAATGCCTCATATTGTGTATATTGGTAGCGGCTATAGCGGTCATTGGGAAGTAAGAAAAAAGAAATGAAACAAGAGATTAACCAACACCAGCATCCATCCGAAAGGCTTACGAGGAAGCGCAACCCCGATACTGAGGAATTTGCCCAATTCACGGAGTCGGATCTGGCAGTCTTCATACGAAAGCGTTGACCTGCCCCATATCGACATGCCCGCACCGCCAAGAAGATAATCAAGAAAGCAATAATCAAGAAAGTCGTTCCCCCCTCCGAGATTCACGTCTTAGAGGGGGAAACTTTTTTCTTGCTATAAGTCCCATACTTTGCCGTGGCTACACGGCTGCCATGCAGCTCGTCACGCCGAGGGCCGGGGCGATGGCCGTGAGGATCGAGATGGCGGTCTGAATGACGAAGCGCCATACCTGTCTTTTCTTTTCATCCATGATTTTCTTTTCGTTTAAGGGTTTAACAAATGAAGTCTTTTCTCTCTGCTTTCGGTGACAACGCAAGGACAAGTGAAGAAGATAACCAATACAACTTTTACAACGTTTTACAACCAATTTTCTGACATAGTGTCCCCGCGAAGCGTTGTTTCTTGTTGTTT
>UMEF01007348.1_pt1 | contig 14620 bp, 10 predicted proteins | sample 1964671 | NCBI WGS metagenome assembly UMEF01 (sample SAMEA4836012, study PRJEB28245) | human gut metagenome | biome: gut microbiome; material: fecal sample | place: Denmark | collected 2008 | reverse complement strand
CGACGATCCACACCCCGACTTCTACATCGCCCTCTCTCGAGCCAAGGTGCGTCCAGGCAAGGACGTGGTCTTTGGTCCCGCCTATCTGGTCGTGGCCGACGTGCCCCTGCCCCTCGCCATCCCCTACGGCTTCTTCCCGTTCTCCAAGAAATACAGTTCGGGCTTCATCATGCCCTCCTATGGCGAGGAGAATGACCGCGGCTTCTATCTCCGCGACGGAGGCTACTACTTCGCCATCAGCGACAAGTGGGACCTGAAGTTGCTCGGCGAGATCTACACGGAGGGCAGCTGGGGCCTGAGCGCGGCCAGCAACTACCGCAGGAGATACCGTCACAACGGATCGTTCTACTTCAGTTATCAAAACACGAAGACAGGCGACAAGGGAATGCCTGACTACACCAAGCAGGAGAGCTTCAAGATCCAATGGAACCATCGCCAGGACCCGAAGGCCAGTCCCTTCAGCCAACTCTCGGCAAGCGTCAACTTCGCCACATCGAGTTATGAGCGCAACAACCTCAACTCGATGTACAACCCACAGACGCTGACCCAGTCGACCCGCACCTCTTCCGTCAGCTACAGCACGGGCTTCTCCTCCATCGGCATGTCGCTCAGCACCACGGCCAACCTCTCGCAGAACATGCGCGACAGCGTCATCTCGCTCACCCTGCCAGACCTCAATGTGAGCATCGCCCGCTTCTACCCCTTCCGCCGTAAGAACAGAGCTGGCAAGGAACGCTGGTACGAGAAGATCTCCGTCAGCTACACGGGTCAGATGAGCAACAGCATCACCACGAAGGAGGACCAGCTGCTCCACTCCAACCTCATCGACGACTGGCGCAACGGACTGCAGCACACCATTCCCGTGCAGGCCAACTTCACGCTCTTCGACGTCATCAACATCACACCCTCGCTGAGCTTCACCGACCGCATGTACACCAAGAAGATCAACCGGTCCTGGGACGACGCGGCCTCTAAGGAGCGCACCGATACCATCCACGGCTTCTACAACGTCTATAACTGGAGCCTGTCGCTGGCAGCCAGTTCGAAGATATATGGATTCTGGACACCGAGCAAGAAGATCTTCGGCGACAAGATCCAGGCCATCCGCCATGTCATCACGCCGCAGGTGACGCTCTCCTATGCGCCTAACTTTGGCGCACGCCGCTACGGCTACTACGATAGTTACCAATACACCGACGCCAACGGCGAGGTGCATCTCGTGGAGTACTCCCCCTACCAGAACGAACTCTACAGCGTCCCTGGACGCAACAAGACGGAGATGATCGCCTGGGACGTGAGCAACAACATCGAGATGAAGATCAAGAGCGACAAAGACTCCACAGGCTACCGCAAGATCAGCATCATCGACGAACTGGGCTTCAACATGAGCTACAATGCTGCCACCGACTACCATCGCTGGAGCGATCTGGGCATGAGGCTGCGCCTGAAGTGGTGGAAGAACTACACCTTCTCCGTCAACGCCCAGTTTGCCACCTACGCCTACGAGCTGGACGAACACGGCAAGCCCTACGTCGGCAACCATACCGAGTGGGGCTACGGCCGTCTGCCCCGCTTCCAAGGTATGAGCCAGAACTTCTCGTTCACGATCAATCCCGAGAAACTCAAGAAGTGGTTCGGAGGCGGCAGCAGCAAAGACAGTAAGGAGGAAGACAAAGACGACGAGGGACTGGACACCGACATTGAGTCGAACGTCGATGACGACATGGAGCGCGGCAAGCACGGCGCAAAGAAGCGCGGAAGCGGCGTGGCCGAAACCGACGCCGACGGCTACATGCGCTTCAACATGCCTTGGTCGCTCACCATCGGCTATGGCATCACCATGCGCGAGAACACAGAAGGCAAGTTCAACTACAACCGGATGCGCTACCCCTACAAGTTCTCGCAGACGCTCAACCTCAGCGGAAACATCCGCATCTCAGACGGGTGGAACATCAACTTCTCGTCGGGCTACGACTTCGACAATCACAAGATGAGCATGACCACGGCAAGCCTCTCGCGCGACCTCCATTGCTTCAACATGAGCGCCTCGGTCGTCCTCTCGCCCTACACGTCATACAACTTCACGTTCCGTTGCAACGCGGCCACGCTGACCGACGCACTCAAGTATGACAAACGCTCGGGCGTAAGCAACGCCATCCAGTGGTACTAAGCTACCGAAAGCCCTGCCCCTCTCTGCCGCATCCCGAACGGTTCCCGAAGGCATCCCGAAGGTAAACAGGGGGGAAGCAGGGGAAAGGCAGAGGGCAACGACAAGCAAGGCCAAAACTGCGGGAAAAGTTTCTCAGAAAGAAAAAAAGTAGCTATCTTTGCAACAAATTAGAAAAATAAGAGTTATTATCTATAAAGAAAAAATAACAACTACGTGATGACAACGGATTTTGTTCGCGGTAATCTTAAGAAAGTTTTGCTTCTCCTGATGCTGACATTCTGTGCGGCAGGAGTTTATGCGCAGTCGAGTATGTCCGACTCGCAAGTGATGGAATATATTGCCAAGGAATATCAGAAAGGCACTTCCCAGGCACAGATTGTCACCAAACTCATGCAAAACGGTGTGCAAATATCGCAGATACGGCGCGTCCGCGACCAGTATCAGCGCATGAAGAAGAACACCAGCATGGGTGCTGCAGACGGCGTGGAGCAAGGCGACGACCGCAGCCGTACGAACAACGGCCAGGTCACGCCGGGCAAGGACAAACTCTCGCGCCAGCAGGTGGCCGAGCAGACGATGCAGGACTACAACCAGGCGCAGATGGAGTCGAACCAGTATTCCACCCAGCGACTGAAGGACCTGCGCGACCAGAAGACCGCCAACAAGAAATATGATGAGACCGATCCCGAGTTTATCCTGATGCAACAGGAGCTCAACGGCATCCTGCCGGGCGACACGGCCCAGATGTACGAGGAGCTGGTCGAGGCCCTGAAACGCAAGAAGAAGCAGGTGTTCGGCCGCGACATCTTCAGCAACGAGAACCTCTCTTTCGAGCCCAATGTCAACATGGCCCTGCCCAAGAACTACCGCCTCGGCCCTGGCGACAACGTCTTCATCGACATCTATGGCGCCTCGCAGAAGTCCATCCAGGCCACCGTGGCCCCGGACGGTGTCCTCACCATCGAGGGCTTCGGCCCCGTTCAGGTGAGCGGCCTGACCGTGGCCCAGGCCAACGCCCGCGTCAAGCAGCAGTTGGGCCGTCGCTACAGCAGTTCGAGCATCCGCCTCTCAGTGGGCCAGACCCACACCATCTTAGTCAATGTGATGGGTGAGGTCAACACGCCGGGCACCTATACCGTCTCTTCCTTTGCCACCGTATTCAACGCCCTCTACCTGGCTGGTGGCATCAGCGACCTGGGTACGCTCCGCAATATCAAGGTCTATCGCAACAACAAGCTTATCTCCGTCATCGATGTCTATGACTACATCCTCAACGGTCAGCAGCGTGGCAACGTCCACCTGGCCGACAACGATGTGATCGTGGTCGGAGCCTACGACTGCCTTGTCAACATCACGGGCAAGGTGAAGCGTCCGATGTACTACGAGATGAAACGCAACGAGAGCCTCGCCTCCCTCATCCGCTACGCAGGCGGTTTCTCTGGCGACGCCTATACGAAGTCCGTGCGCGTCTTCCGCAAGACGGGACGCGAATGGTCCATCTACAACGTCAACGAGTTTGACACCTCCAGCTTCGGCATGTCGGATGCCGACTCCGTGGATGTCGATTCCGTCATCGCCCGCTACGACAACATGGTGGAGGTGCGAGGCGCCGTCTTCCGCCCAGGTCAGTATGAGGTGGGCGGCGACATCAATACCGTTAAGTCGTTGCTGCAGGCTGCCGAGGGCGTGACCGAGGAGGCATTTACCGCCCGAGCCGTCATGCACCGTCTCAAGGCCGACCGCACCCTGGAAGTCGTCTCTGTCGATGTGGAGGGCATTCTGACGGGTCGTGCAGCCGACATCCCGCTGCAGAATGGCGACATTCTCTTCATACCAACACGTACGGACATGCAAGAGGAACGGACGCTGACCATAGACGGAGAAGTGCAATATCCCGGTATATATCAATATGCAGACAACGAGACGCTGGAGGACTTCATCCTTCAGGCGGGCGGACTGACAATGAAGGCCTCGACCGTACGTGTGGACGTGAGCCGCAGAATCATCAATCCCCGCGCCCTGGAGACGGACTCCGTCCTCGCCCAGACCTACACCTTCGCCCTGAAGGATGGCTTTGTCATCGACGGCGAACCGGGCTTCGTGCTCCAGCCATTCGACCAGGTGTTCGTCCACCGCAGCCCTGGCTACAACGAGCAGCAGAACGTGGAGGTGAGCGGACAGGTGCTGTTTGCCGGAACCTATACGCTCAAGACCCGCAACGCCCGCCTCTCCGACATCATGCGCCGTTGTGGTGGCCCGACCAATATGGCCTACGTCGCGGGTGCACACCTGGAGAGAAAGACCAACGAGACGGAGCGCATCCGTATGCAGGAGATTCAGCGCATGGCGCGTGAGCAGCAGAAGAAGAACCTCCTGGAGATAGCCACCAGAAGTTCCAACGCAGCTGGTGCCACTACCGTGATGAAGCAAGCCAACGACGTGGAGATGCAACGCTACACCATCCCCGACTACTACCCCGTGGGTATCCGTCTGGACGAAGCCATGCGCAATCCTGGTGGCAACGCTGACATCATCCTCCGCGACGGCGACCGCCTGGTCATCCCCGAGTACAACGGTACGGTGAAAATCAACGGTGCCGTGCTCCACTCCAACACCGTGGGCTACGTAGCCGGCAAGAAAGTCTCCTACTACATCGATCAGGCAGGTGGCTTTACGAGCGACGCGAAAAAGCGCCAGACCTATATTCTTTATATGAATGGTAGTGTGGCCCGTGTGGGCCATGACGCCAAGGTGGAGCCAGGATGTGAGATCTTCGTTCCGACCAAGGCCCAGAGCAAGATGTCGCTGGCTGAGACGCTGAGCATTGGCTCAAGCGCGGCATCCATCGCCGCCGTGATTGCCACCATCGCCAACCTCTTGAAGTAAACGATAGCAAGGAGCGAGCCGCACACGGCAGATCCATCAACAAGGACACTTTGAAAAATCATGAACAGATTCGATATCAAGCGTAAATGGGAAGAGTTTCAGAAGAAGCGGGAGCAGAAGAAGGCAACCGCCTCTTCTGACAGCGAATCCAAAGACACGATAGAGGAATCCACCTTGGAGACCTCTACGGAGGAGCATGTGGACACACAGGCTGAAAGCCCATCCACTCCTTCCGCCCCCACCATGACCAAGGACACCACAACGACCAAGGACACCACAACGACCGACGAGGACGACACCATCGACCTGAGGGAGATAGGCCGTCGCCTCTGGAAGAAGAAATGGTGGTTTGTGGCCCTGCTGCCCGTAGCGGCGGTAGTCTCTGCCATCATCATCGTGGACGTGCCCCGCACCTACACGACCAGCACGACGATGGCGCCAGAGATAGAGAACCCTGTCAGCTCGGGTGGTGCTCTTAGTTCCATCGCTGCCTCCTTCGGTTTCGATATGTCTGCCGTCCAGAGTACGGATGCCATCTCTCCAACCCTCTACCCAGACTTGATGGAGGACAACGGTTTCGTGGCAAGCCTCTTCAACATCCGCGTCGTAACGGCGGACAAATCGGTCGATACGACCTACTACGCCTACATGCGCTACCATCAGGACCAGTCTTGGCTCTCGCAACAGGGCGACACGATCATGAAGAAGATCGAGAAGATGTTTCCCAAGTCCAACAACGAATTCAAGGGCAACACCTCCAAGAGTCAGTTCAACCCCTACTTCCTCTCCAAAAAAGACGACGGCATCGTCAACAAGATGCGCGACGACATAGGCATCAGCGTGGACAAGAAAACGGGCGTCATCTCTATCACCGCCACGGCACAGGACCCGCTGGTCTGCCAGACGCTTGCCGACTCCGTGCGCGAGCGCCTGCAGAACTTCATCATCAAGTATCGTACCAACAAGGCACGCCGCGACGTGGAGTACTACGAGAAACTCGCCGACGACGCCCGCGCGGAATATGAGAAGACGCGCCGCCTCTATGCCAAGACGGCAGACGAGAATCTCGATGTGATCCTGGAGAGCGAGAAGTCGAAAATCGAGGATCTGGAGAACACGATGCAGATGCAATACAACACCTATACCGCAATGAACACGCAGCTGGAAGCAGCACGTGCGAAACTGCGCCAGTACACGCCCGTCTTCACCATGGTCAAGGGTGCCGACGTGCCTATCAAGGCCACGAGCCCGAAGCGCATGATCTTTGTTGCCTTCTGTGTGTTCCTGACCTTCTTCATTATTGCATTCTTCAGCGTCAAGGACCTGCTCTTCAAAAGCAAGCGATAAAGGACGAAGACCGTAAGCGCATCAATGGAAGCCAACAAGCGAATCATCCTCAACACATCCGTACAATATATCAAGGCAATAGTGACAACGATCTTGTCACTATTTTCCATGCGTATTGTACTGGAGGCTATCGGTGTCTCCGACTACGGCATCTTCTCCGTCGTCGGAGGCGTCATCGCCATGCTTGGCTTCATCACCAACGCCTTGGTCATCACGACCCAGCGCTATGTCTCCTACTATTATGGTCGCCACCGCACCAGCCAGGTGAAGCGCTTCTTCACCAATAGCTTGTTTCTCCACATCATCCTCGGTCTTCTCATTGGCTTGGCCCTCCTTGCCATCAAAGGACTGTTGATGAACGATTTTCTCAAGATCGACCCCGACCGCCTCGATGCGGCGAAGTCTGTCTATGACATCACGGTGGCGATACTCCTTGTCACCGTCGTCACCGCTCCTTTCAAAGCACTCTTCATAGCCAAAGAGAATATCGTCTTCATCTCTCTGATCGAGATGGTCGATGCGATCTTGAAGTTGGCCTTAGCCTACCTACTGCTTTACATCCAGGCCGACAAGCTGCTGCTCTACGTCTTCATCCTCGCGGGCATCCAACTCCTCAACCTGCTGGCATTCGCTCTCTATGCCAACTGGCAGTTTCCGGAGTGTTCGCTCCTGATTCGCAAACGGGATATTAGCCGGATATACATCGGTCAACTGCTGGGCTTCGCAGGCTGGACCACCTACGGCATGGGAGCTGTGGCGGCGCGCAACCAAGGCATGGCCATCATTCTCAACATCTGTTTCAGTACAACGGTCAACGCAGCCTATGGTATCGCCAACCAGGTATTTGGAGCCATCTCTTTCTTGTCCACCTCGATCCTCAACGCGATGAATCCTCAGATCATGAAAGCGGAAGGCAACAAGGATCGCAAGAAGGTATTTGCCCTGGCGGAGAAAGAGAGCAAATACTCCACCATGCTGCTCATCATCATCCTTGTGCCGCTGATGTTTGAGATGCCTTCCATTCTCAATGTGTGGCTCACAAAGGTACCAGATTACTGCGCCTTGTTCTGCAACGCCATCCTGCTGAGTTTCATCTGCGACCAACTGACAGCGGGCCTCAACACCATCAACCAGGCCATCGGCAAGATAAGAACCTATACGCTACTGATGTACACGCCGAAACTGGCCTACCTTCCCATCAGCTACATCCTTTTCCAAAACGGAGGTACAATAGCTGAGGCGATGGGCGTGTTCGTCGCTATCGAACTGCTGGTGGCCTTGGCGCGTATTCCATACATACATTGGAAAACCCAGATGAGCATGAAGGATTTCTTCCTCCATGTGATAGTCCCACTACTGCCCCTGGCCCTTTTGGCCTGTGCCACGAGCGGCGGCTGCCAATTGCTATTCCATTTCAAGTACCGCTTCCTGCTGACGGGAGTACTCTCCGTTTCCGTCTCCTTCTTGGTAAGCTGGTTCACGGTCCTGGATCGCAACGAGCGCGGATATTTCAAAGAGCAAATCCTCAAACGAATCATTGGTAAGTGCGCAGTATGAGACTTAAGAAACTTGACATTCAAACCATCAAGAAAGAGAAGTTAGTCCAGATATGCTTCTACGCAGGCATACTTCTGGCTTTCTTTGGCTCCCTGCACCCTTGGTTCTTGTGGCCTTTGGGCACACTGTACCCCTTGCCCTCGGGCTTGCTCATCGGTACGGCAATGCTGATATCGAAAACCACCAAGGACAACTGGTTCACCAACGACCATTTTCTGGCTCCCGTCATGGGCTATGTAGCCATTTCCACCTATATGCTCGTCATCAACGAGACCAATATCAACGGCTACATCGTGAACGTCTTCCACACGGCCATCTTCTACTCGATCTTCCGCCTCAAAACGGAGAAAATGGAAGCTTTTATGACCTTCCTGTGCAAGGTCATGGGCGGTCTTCTTCTGGTTTCGATCCCCGCATTCTTCCTATACCTCGTTGGTTTCCCCTTTGTAGGTGTCGACGCCGTCTATGGAGACGATCTCTATTCATATACGAACTATTTCCTCTTTATGATTGACGATCGTACACTGTGGGCGTTTTTTCCCCGCTTCAGTTCGGTGTTCCTTGAACCAGGCCACCTTGGAACAGCTGCAACCTTGTTGCTTTCCACGCAATTTGGTAAGTGGAAAAAATGGTATAATATAGTCCTCCTCGTAGCCCTGCTGCTCACGTTCTCCCTTGCAGCCTACGTCATCTACGTGGTTGTCATCTTCCTGAAGTTATGGGTTCAGCGCAAACAGTTTATCGGCAAACTGATCATGATGGTTGCTTTTATCAGCACCATCGTTGTGGGTTCTTTCTTTTATAATAATGGAGAGAATCTACTCCACGACCTCATTCTGATCCGCCTGGAGGTGGAGGACGGCGAGATGGCAGGCAACAATCGCGTGACGGAGGACTTCGACACCGACTTCGAGAAACTCTGTGAGTCATCTGCCGTCATCTTTGGCAAAAAGCGCGAAAACCCCGAGTTTGGTAACTCCGGCTACAAGGTCTTCATTTATGAAAACGGAATCGTCGGTACAGTGTTGATGCTCATATTCTATATCGCCTCACTTGGCAAAATCAGAGACCGCAGAGCAACGGCGAGTGCGTTTATCCTTGCGCTCTTGGGTTTCATCGTACGCGGCTATCCGCTATGGTACAGCAACTACCTTACATATTACGACCTTGCCCATGAGGCACCACCCCTCCCTGATGACGCAGGGAAAAAGAAGAAAGAAAAGGAAAAATAGCAATGAACATCCTCTATATCCTCCACTCCACCTACCCCTTAGGCGGGGCATCCAAGTCTTTCCTGACACTTATCAAAGGAGTGCAGGAGCAGGGCCACACACCAATAGTAGTCGCTCCCGACGAAGAGGGTGTAGCAATTACGCTCCAGCAGATGGGTGTAGAGGTAATAACCATTCCCTTCCGCACCAATACCTACCCTGACTTGCGCAACGCCAAGGAAGCAATTCTATTCCTTCCACGTCTCGTCGCACGGAGAATCCTCATACATAAAGCTGTCAACACCGTCTATAATCTGGTCAAATCGAAGAAGATAGCGATGATTCATAGCAACGTGAGTGTCGTGGACGTAGGCGAACGAGTAGCTAAACGGTTGGGAATACCCCATATCTACCATATACGCGAGTACGCCGATGTAGATTTCGGCCTACATTACTTCCCCACCTCCAAAACATTCCACAAGCAACTGGCTGCGAACTACACCATTTGCATCACGAAAGCCATCCAGCGACACCACCACCTAGAGGGTAATCCGAGGTCTGTTGTCGTCTATAACGGAATCGTCATGGAAAAGGAGCAAGATGTCAAACAACTTCCCCCAACTCCCTATCTGCTCTACGCGGGGCGCATCGAAGAGACGAAAGGTCTCATGGATTTGGCCATTGCCTACACTCGATTTACAGAAAGAAATCGGTCTGCATGTTGTTCATTGGCAATCGCAGGAGAGGTGACTGATGCAATCTATTATCAGAAAGTAACACAATATTTAGAAGATAAGGGCGTTAAAGATAAAGTAACCTTCCTCGGCCCGCGCAAGGACATTCATCATCTGATGCGCCACGCCATCTCCACCATCGTGCCCTCCCGCTTCGAAGGCTTTGGCAGATGCCTCCCCGAGGCAATGCTCTGTAACTGCATCACTATCGGCCGCGACACCGCAGGGACAAAAGAACAGTACGACAACGGCTTTCTGCTGACGGGAGAGGAAATCGGTTTCCGCTTCCACAACGTGGACGAATTGGTGTTATGCCTTGAGAAACTCTGCTCTGCAAGCAGCCAAGAACTGCAAGCCGTACGTGAGAGGGCATTGAGAACGGTTTCCGAATACTATACGCAGCAACGGTACATTAACAGCATTATCCAGTTTTACGAGAGAATCGAACGTGAAAGGAGTCATTAAACCAATAGCAGAAGGAATAGGACGGGGATTCAGCCTCGTCTTTCCACCCATTTTGTTCAAACTTGTCAACGCATTCGGCGTACACATCTATACGGGCTATTATGCCCACCGTTTCAAGCGTTGGGGCAAGTGTTCAATTCTTGGCTACCCACTGGAGCGCGCCAACCGTTTAGACTTAGTTTCCATTGGTGATGACTGTGAGATTGACAAACACACCGTCCTGACGGTCTTTCCACAAGACAACAGAAAGGCAGAGATAAAAATCGGCAACGGATGCCACATAGGGGCATACGCCCACCTAACTGCCACACGCGGCATAACGATTGGCGACAACCTACTGACGGGCACCAATGTTATCATTACCGACAATGCTCATGGCGCCACAGACACAATTGAGGCGCTACAATGCGCACCCTCCAGCCGCCCATTACTGTCAAAAGGCGAGGTCATCATCGGCAATAATGTATGGCTGGCCAATAATGTTTGCATCCTACCGGGCGTGAAAATAGGCGACGGCGTAGTTGTTGCAGCCAACAGTTGTGTGACTCACGACTTGCCTGACTACTGCGTAGCCGCAGGCTGTCCAGCAAAAATCATCAAGAAAATAAATTAAGAAACTCATGAAAGCAAGAGTTATAGCATTTTACCTACCGCAGTTTCACCCCATCCCCGAGAACGACAACGTTTGGGGAAAGGGTTTCACCGAGTGGCACAACGTCGTCAAGGGCAAGCCCCTGTTCAAGGGACACCACCAGCCACGCATCCCGACCGACTTGGGCTTCTACGACCTGCGTGTGCCCGAGGTGCGCGAAGAACAGGCGCAACTGGCTCGTGAAGCGGGCGTAGAGGGCTTTGCCTATTGGCATTACTGGCGCGGCAATGGAAAAATGCTGCTTGAAAGACCATTCAACGAGGTCGTTGCCTCGGGTAAGCCCGATTTCCCCTTCTGTCTCGCCTGGGCCAATCACGATTGGACAACCAAGACGTGGCAGCGCGGCAAGGGTATGGCAGACTCTAAGGTCATCATCTCCAAACAGGAGTATCTCGGCGAATCCGACTACCGGATGCACTTCGAGTATGCACTCAAGGCCTTCAAGGACCATCGCTATATCACCGTCGATGACAAACCCATTTTCCTCATCTGGGATCCATACCATTTCCCGGATGTGACGCTCTTTATGGACCTGTGGCGTAAATGGGCGAAGGAGAGTGGGCTCAAAGGCGTCCACTTCGTTGCCATGGGCCACTCCACCTCTACCGTGAAGCGCATGCCCGACGGTAGCACCAAGCGCGTATTGCCCAACCTGGAGTCGAGTGCGGAGCTTTATAATGACTTTCTCAGTTTTGGCTTCGACGCGGTCTGCTCTTTCGGCCGTCCCCGTGCCGAGATGATCTACACAGGAAAGTACAAGCGTATCTCGCAGATCTTCCTGCGCAAGCTGATACCACAACTCAAGACCCTATGTCTCGACTATCCCGAGGTGATGAAACATTGTTTTGCTCCCGAGGACAGTTGGGAAAATGTCTATCCCAATATCATGCCACAGTGGGACCGCAGTCCGCGCGCCGGCAATATGGACGGTGTCTTCGTCAACGCAACGCCGGAGAACTTCAAGAAGCACATTCTTCAAGCCCTGGAAGTCATCAAAGACAAGAAGCCCGAGCACAAGATTCTCTTTCTTCGCTCCTGGAACGAATGGGGAGAGGGCAACTATGTAGAGCCCGACGAACTCTATGGCCACGGATTCCTTGATGCCATCCACGAGACGGTCTGGGAATAACCCTGTTTCCACAGAGCATCAGTTTTCTCCACACCCAAGGCTGACTAAAGAGCAAAAGAATCATGAAGCGCGTCTTATTTGTCTCTCGAGACTACAATGCTAGAAACGACGGCGGAAGCGCGGTTGCCAAGCGCAACCTTGCCTTCCTCAAAGCCCTCGGCCTGCAAGTGGCGGAACTCACCATCGGGGTTCCGTCGCTGGCGGTTAGGCTGAAAAACGTCCTGCTCCGCGAAAGCTATGGCGACCGTCGGAGCTTGCGCAAACAATTGAAATACCATCTCTCACAACCCTACGACTTCGTCTTCTTCGACGGGTCTCACTATGGCGTTTATCTGCGAGAGTTTGCGCGCCACGGCTTCAAGACCATTTGCTTTTTCCACAACGTGGAAGTGGATTATTACCAGCAGAAATATAAAACCACCCATCAACCACAAGACAAGTTGATGGTGGGCTTCATAGCCCATAACGAACGCTGCTGCATCGACCACGCCTCCTATCTGATCACGCTCAACGAGCGCGACAACCAGCAGTTGCAGAAGCGCTACCACCGAGGGGCAGACTTCATCCTGCCCACCTCATTTGACGCCTACGATGCAGCAGAGCATCACGATCCCGTGAAATTGCCCGAACAATACCTGCTCTTTGTTGGCACCAATTTCTTTGCCAACAAGGAGGCGATGGATTATTATATAAAGGAGATAGCCCCGTCGGTCCATATTCCCCTGCTCGTCGTCGGCAACATCGCAGAGGCCTTTCAAGATGCTACTGCCATGCCCAACGTTCACTTCCTTGGAAGAGTGGACGATCTGGCGCCTTACTACCTACAGGCCACGGCTGTTGTCGCCCCCATCCTGTCGGGGTCGGGACTTAAGACCAAGACTGTAGAGGCTCTGCGCTATGGCAAATATGTCATTGGATCAGCAGAGGCTTTCGAGGGCATTCCCATCCTAAACTACCCAGGAGCAGGATGCGAATGCCACAACACGTCCGACTACATCTCCCTCATCAACTCCCTGAAGGTCGCCAAAAACAACGAGGCTTCCCGCCGACTATTTGACGAACAGTTCTCCACCGCCACACAGCTCAAGAGATTTAGCGAGTTCATCATGAGTACAGCGCAATAAGGCATACCTGGTTACTATTCGTGCGCCATCAACCGTTGCTCGGCCAGACGCTCATACTTCGTACCTGGCATTCCGTAGTTGGCGTATGGCCAGATGCTGATACCGCCACGGGGCGTAAATAGTCCAGTCACCTCAATATACTTAGGACTCATCAGCCGTATGAGATCCTTCATAATGATATTCACACAGTCCTCGTGGAAGTCGCCGTGATTTCTGAAACTAAACAAATAGAGTTTCAGGCTCTTGCTTTCCACCATCCTCTGGCTTGGGATGTAACTAATGCGAATTTCTGCAAAGTCGGGCTGTCCCGTGATAGGACAAAGACTGGTAAACTCGGGGCAGTTGAACCGCACCCAATAGTCGTTCTCTGGATGCTTGTTTTCAAACGTCTCCAGCACCTCGGGAGCATAGTCCATCTTGTATTGGGTCTTATGCCCCAATGCACTAAGTCCCTCCTCTTCTCTTCTCATGTTCTCCATCATGTGATGATAGTCAAATGGTTCATTTGTCGGGCTACCCGTACATGGCTGTTGCTCAGACAAGACCATTAGCGGGAAGCCCGACGATGGGCTGGTTAGCCCTGAAGTTCAAAAATCTTAAAGATGTTGTAGTTTACACCACGGTCATAGACCTCCCCTTCGTGACGTTTCAGCGCACGCACCACGCGGATAGTAATAGGCAATGCCACGACCTCATAGGCCGTCTTGAGCACCACCTGCCAGAGCATCAACTTGGGCAGTTCCGAGGCCGGTACCACGCCACCAAGCGCCAAGGGGAAAAAGATGAGCGAATCAAGGCTCTCTCCGGCAATCGTCGAGAGAATGGCACGAGCGGAAAAGCGGCGTGCGCCGTCGTGTAGCTTCATACGACTCATCACATAGGCATTGGCAAAACTACCGATAACGAATGCCACAAAAGAGGCAGCCGCAATACGAGGTGCCAATCCAAAGATGGCATGGAATCCCGCGTCGTTGTTCCAGTAGGGTGCACCAGGAATGGCGTCACAGATCGCACCCGTGGCTACGAAGAAGAAATTCATCGCAAAACCTGTCCAAATGAGGAGGCGTGCCTTGCCGTAGCCCCACACCTCGCAGACACAGTCGTTGATGATGTAGCTCACGGGGAAGACGATCAAGCCACCCGTTAGGCTGATTCCCAATACAGAGATTTGCTTTGTTTCAAGGATGTTTGCCGCAATCAGGCAAACACAAAAGAGAATGCTGAAAAGCATAAACAGCACACTCACCTGCTTTTTACTATTGTCCATGTTCTTGTTTTGTTAAAGGGGGTTGAGCAAGTACCCCTGTTTGCGGGTGCAAAGGTAGTGCAAATCGAAGACAATACA
>UMEF01002635.1_pt1 | contig 14626 bp, 12 predicted proteins | sample 1964671 | NCBI WGS metagenome assembly UMEF01 (sample SAMEA4836012, study PRJEB28245) | human gut metagenome | biome: gut microbiome; material: fecal sample | place: Denmark | collected 2008 | reverse complement strand
GTATGATGTTTCGCAACATGTGTTGTTAATTTCTTCTTTATACCACAAATATCAGCTATTTCTTTCAAATATGCATTGGTTTTCTGATTACTGGAGACCGGCAATAACAACCCATTAGCATTTGTTGATGCAAAATCCTTATACTTTTCTAGAATTTCTTTTGCAGCACTAAGCAAAGGAATGTTACACATTTCCTTCGTTTTCTGTCTCATTTTTCGAATCCACATATTTCCCTGGGCATCTTTAATTAAATCCTCAGCAGTTAATTGAGAAACATCCACAAAAGCCAAACCCGTGAAGCGATAGAAAACTATCAATGCGACCAATAGAGGAATCCGGCAAAAGAACTTCAATTCGTTGTAAAGCCGCAAAATTGCGTTGGTTTGCGCAGTTGGGTAAATAGCAAAAACAGGTAGAATAACGAACCTGTTCAGCTACCAAGTCATTACCTGTTTTCATTTCATTTAGATGCAGTCAATCAGGGGATAAACTGTCAGTTAAAAGGTATTTCCATCCGGGAATCCCCCTTCATCCGGCAGATTTTGTCCGTCCGGTTTTGATTGCGCCGTTCTGCCTGATTCTCATATCATTCGATTGGCGAAGTATGAGTAAAATTGCAATCAAAAAAAGTAACGCATGAAAACAGAAATGAAAGTGCTGCTCTACATCAAGCGCGGCGTACAGGACAAGGACGGCTTTTCTCCGCTCATGGGCAGAATATCCGTCAGGGGAAAGGTGAACTCCATCGCGCAATTCGCGTGCAAGTTCAAAATCGATGTGCGGTTGTGGAACGCCACCGCCCAACGCTGCACCGGCAAAAGCAAATCGGCGACAATGGCAAACAGGGAGATTGAACGGGTACTGCTATTGTTGCAAAAGCGGTTCAACGAGCTTTCCGACATCCGGGATGTCGTGAAGGCGGAGGAAGTCAGAAACGTGTTCCAAGGTCTGGCTGAGACCCAGGACACCATCATGAAGCTCTATGCGGAGCATAACAGCGACTATGCCCTGCGTGTAGGGGTGAACAGGGCGGCAAGCACGTTCTACCAGTACCGGAACACCTGCCGGATACTCGGTGAGTTCCTGAAAGAGAGATACCATGTGTCGGATATGCCTGTCAAGCAGCTGGATGAAAACTTTATCGAGGCGTTTGATATGTATATGCGCACGACAAGGCGTTTCATGCCCAGGACCATACTCGGACATGTCAACCGCCTGAAAAGCGTGATGATGCTTGCCGTGTTCCGCGGCATCGTCCCTTTCAGCCCGTTCAAAGGCTATGCGCCGCAGAAACCTGTTTTCAAACAGATGTACCTGACAGAAGACGAGCTTGACAGGTTTGCGAACACTACCTATGACACCCCCAACCGTAATTTCACGAGGGACATGTTCCTGTTCTCGTGCTGGACGGGTATCTGCTACTGCGACATGAGAAGCCTGACAGCCGCCAATCTGGTGAGGGCGTACGACGGCAGCCTGTGGATTCACACGGAAAGGCAGAAGACGGGCACGCCCGAATGTGTCCGGCTGATGGAGATACCACTGAGCATCATTGAAAAGTACAAGGGGATGGACGGCACCGGGAAACTCCTACCGATGCTGACCAAGGAGAGCATGAACAGACATCTGAAAAAGATGTCCGTGATGTGTGGTATCAACCGTCCGGTCTCATTCCATCAGGCACGTCACACCTTCGGAAGCATCATCTGTCTGTCACAGGGAATCCTGATAGAGACCGTCAGCAAAATCATGGGACACCGGCATATCACCACCACTCAGCGGTACGCAAAAGTCACACAGGATAAAATAGACCGGGACGTGGACTGCCTGAACGGTGTTATCGGAGGCAAGTTCTCCTTGTCCGGCATCGACACCGCCCCGTCACCCATTCTGAAAGACTACAGCCAACGGAAAGTCAATCCGAGCATGAAGCAAAGGGAGTATATAACCAAAATAATGGAAGGGTAAGCCATGCGAAGCACATTCAAACTGTTGTTCTATATCAACCGCCGGAAAATAAAGAAAAACGGCAGATGCCCGATTATGGGACGGGTCACCCTTGACGGGAAGATAAGCCAGTATTCCACAGGGTTGGAAATAGAGCCTGACTTATGGGATGCAAAAGTGGGCAAGGCATTCACGGACGGTCGTAAGACCGGAAACATCACCGGCGAAAAAAGAAATGAGTTGAACAGGCTGAACTCATTATTGGAGGCTTTGGAGGAGAAAGCGAAATCCGCCTACAAAAGAAACGTGGACTCTTATGGCTTCGTCTCGGCGGAAATCATCAAGAATGCCGTCACCGGAAAATCCGATGTCAAAGAGACATTGCTGTCCCTGTTTGACGAACATAATGGGGAATACGCCAAACGTGTAGGCATTGACCGGACACGGCATTCCTATGTCCGCTATCTTACCACGCGCAAGCATATATACAATTTCCTGAGATACAAATATGATTTGGAGGACATTCCGCTGCGTTCGCTGACGATGAAATTCATGACCGACTTCACATTCTATTTTTCAACCGTACTGCGGTTGAAAGTTTCCGCCTACAATGACTATCTGATCTTGCTGCACAAGATGACACGGCTGGCTTTGAAGAAGCACATACTTAAGCGCGATCCGTTTGCCGGGCATAAGGTTGAGAAAGTGCCGGTAAACCACCGCCACTTGACCGGGGAACAATTCGAGAAGCTGCTCAATGCCCGACTGCCGACCTACCGCCTGTGCCATACACGCGACTTGTTTGTCTTTTCGGTGTTCACGGGCATCGGCAGGGCAGATCTGGCAAACCTGACGGAAGACAACATCATCACGAAGGAGGACGGTTCCAAATGGATCCACATCGCGCGGCAGAAGACCAAGGCGGAGTGCCATATCAAACTTCTTGACATACCTCTCCGCATTATCGAAAAATACAAAGGGGAAGGCAAGGACGGAAGATTGTTTTACGTCCCGCAGACCTGTAACCTGTGCCGCAGCCTTAAAATCATAGCCGAACAGTGCGGTCTGGGCTGTCACCTGACATTCTATCAGGCACGCCACAGTTTTGCGACCCTTATCTGCCTGAGCAACGGGGTTCCGATAGAAACCATCAGCAAGATGATGGGACATTATTCCATACGCACCACCCAGATATATGCCGAGATAACCAACCACAAAGTGAGCAGGGATTTGGAAACCCTGTCTGAAAATACCAAAGGCAAATATGCGTTGCCCGATGATGGTATGCCGTCACGGGTGTTCAAATGCGGAAATTACAGCGGTTGGAAAAAGGAGTGTGCATCAAGTGATGAAACTAAAATCAAGTGACAATGAATAGAGGAATAATGACAATCAGTGAAACGGGTGCGGTCACGATGCCGACCGTATCCGTATGGATGACGCAACAAGAGATAGCCCACCTGTTCGGCGTGTTTTCCTGCCACGTCCGCAAGGCCATCCGTTCCATCTACAAGAACAAGGAACTGAATGAACTTGATACAATGAAGTATCTCAGGCAAGCGGATGGAATCAGTTATGACGTTTACAGCCTTGAAATGATTATCGCCATTGCATTCAGGATATGCAGTAAAGAGAGTGTCTTGTTCAGACGGTTTATAATAAATGAAATTAGCACCATTAAGAAAGCTACACCGATTACACTGTTTGTTGCCAGCGTCAGAGGTAATAACCGATGGTATAGTTGAGTCTCATTCCGCCAGTCTCTCGTTCCCGATGCACGGATGCAAAGGTAGCGTATGGCTTGATGGCAGCGGCAAGGTCGGGCGGCAAAGCCGTTTCGAACAGAATCTTCCTCCTTTGGAGTGTATTCAGCCCGAAAACCTTGCCACTGCCTGCCATACGCTTGAAGAGCATCCGGCAACGGAAACAAGCGACTGACGGGAAATCAGAAGAAAGAAGAGAGGAACAACTTACAGACGAAGCAAGATTTTGATGCTCCGTCCGTAAGCCGTTCCTTTCTCTTTTTGCCGAAAGTCCGTTGCTGACGCAATCATAGAGCATACAGCAAACTGCGCTCCTTCAAGAAAATCATATACCTGTCAGCCGATAGGCGGAGCGGTAGCTGTCAGCCAGCATCCTTTCGATGTCGGATTCACGGTAGAGGATTTTACCGCCTAACTGGATATAGGCTATGCGCCCTTCGTTCCGGTAGTCCTGAAGTGTCCGGCGGCTCACTTTCAGCCGTGCCGACACCTCCTTGTCAGTGAAGAAACGCTCTCCGTTCAGTGTCGGGCGGTGATTGGCGGTCAGATGCTCAAAGTTATCCAAAAGACGGTCGAGACTGCCCATGAAGTGGATTATCCACTCGCTGTCTTTGTTAATCAGTTCATTCATGTTACTTTGGATTTAGTGTAATTACTTTGTTTACTATATGCAGGTGATTAAATCGTCCTGCCCTTGAACTTTGCTTCCTTGCGCCTGTCCTCCACAACGGAAACAATACGCTGCACGTCATCGAGACGGTAATACGTCTTGTGGTTTATCTGCGAGTAAGCCAGCGTCCCGTTGTCCCGAAGCGTCTGCAATGTGCGTGGGCTGATGTTGAGCATCCGGCAAACGTCCTGATTGTCCATCCACTCGCTCATCTTCTTCTCTCCGTGCCTCTGGCAAATGGCATCCATGCGACTGACGAAACGGTCGAACTTGGCGACCATCGCCTCAAAGGTCTTTCTTTCAATAGATACGATTTCCATATACATACTTTTTTATTGTTACTGTTTCTTTTGCCACAAAGGAATATATAATCTACTGCCTTGCAATGCATTTCCAGAAAGTGGAAGCGTGTTGCGCCGATATGGTAGCCATTGTCCGGTATGCCGTCAGTCGGTTATCTGCGAGTAAGCCTATGACCGGAATTTCCATACTCTCTTTCTTTTCGTTACGTATTCCTTTTGCCGCAAAGGAATACATAATCTGTTATCCGGCAATGGATTTCCAGAAAGTGGAAGCATGTGGCACAGGTTGGTAGAGGTTGGCACAGATTTGGTGTATATTCTTAATCCCGGAAATCAGCAATGTGGCAAGAGAGAAAACAAGAGCTTAATTCACACTTGACTGTAATCGTACCTTTGTTCTTCCGACTACTCACGTCCGGCAAATCTGTGAAGTCCTCACCGGTGTCTCTGTCACCATAAAGCAAAGTCACACAAAATTGCCTGATCGGCTCCAAACGATTGACTGACTGTACTAAAACGTCTTACTTTGCTTGCAACAATCGGTCGAGGTACTGACCAAGACCACAGTAATAACTTAATCAATCTGTTTTATGACAATGAAAAGAGAACCAAGTATCAGTGAGCAGCAGGCTCGTGAAATCGTGGAAAGAATGGGACGCAGGGAATCCCGCAGTGAGAAGTCTATGGACGACTTCTACAGGAACATCGGTCTGGATTCGGGACAGCTGGCACAACCCAGCAAGACCATCACGAAAAAAGCGGAAACAGCTACGATGGATGAACCGTCAGGCGGAACACCCGAAGATATGGCAGTGCCGCAGAAGCGTATCAGCAGCAAGCAACGCAGGCTGTCGCTGGACGAGTACCGTACCGCTTACCTGCAAGTTCCTAAGATAACCGACCGCAAACCCGTGTTCGTCAGCGGTGAAGTGCGTGACCGACTGGACGGGATTGTCCGCCGTCTCGGCGGGCGTGGCATGAGCGCATCGGGACTTATCGAGAACCTCGCCCGCCTGCACCTTGAAACCTACCGGGAGGATATCGAGCAGTGGCGCAAACTCTGAGCGGATTATGGTAGAACTGGTCAAGCCGGTGGATACACTCCATCGGTTTGACCGATATTCCAAATGAGTTATTATACTCACAAACCAATCCGACAAGCGGAGGATTCTTGTGTCCTCAAAGACACAGCAAGATATATTTTCAGTTACCCGAATAATTCTAAGTAACTAAAAACACCTTCACTGCCGTGGGCAGAATTATCCTCCGCAGTCGGATAATTTCGGGGTTCCTTAATCAAAGATTAAACAATGGACAAGCCATAAAATTAAAAGAATAAGAAGAATGAAAAAGAAGAGCAAGTACGGGAGAAATCCCAAATTGAATCCAAAGACGCACTGCGTGATGGTGCGCTTCGACGATGTGGAATGGAACAGGTTCCTGACGATGTACGAGGAATCACAGGTGTATGCGAAAGCCGTCTTTCTCAAGGCGCATTTCTTCGGACAGAAGTTCAAGGTGCTGAAGGTGGACAAGACGATGCTGGAATACTGTACCAGACTGTCTGATTTTCATGCCCAGTTCCGCGGCATAGGCACCAATTACAATCAAGTCGTGAAGGAATTGCGCATCCGTTTTTCGGAGAGGAAGGCGATGGCGTTGCTCTACAAACTGGAGAAACATACCATCGACCTTGTGAAGTTGAGCCGGGAAATTGTGGATCTTTCAAGGGAGATGTATGCCAAGTGGGAACAACGGAAAGAATAATTCCATAACATATTGAAGAAACTTAGCTGATTTCCAGTATCGTTGATAAACTCAGGCTGCCAAACAATATTATTGCTGACCATATCCCAATTGGGTATCTGAAACTTTACTTAAGAATAAAATCCATCAAAAGAATTTATAAAAGAGCCGTATCATTGCTTATGAGTGGCATGATACGGCTTTTTGATGTACCTATTCAAAAAGTTTGTGTCAAATGCTATTCATTTGATGTCTGCAATATTTATCAGATTATTGGCGATTGCATAAATCACAAGACCTGCCGAAGAATGTATCTGTAATTTATTTGAAATGTTTCTACGGTGGGTCGTAACTGTATTTACAGATATACACAATTCTTCCGCAATTTCTTTATTACTCTTGCCTTTGGTTAAACAAACAAGAATATCTTTCTCTCGGTCACTCAATTCTTCCACTTTTTCGTTTCCAGTGAAATTGTTTTGTACATCATCGGTATAAACAATTTTTCCACTTCTATGTAGTTGCTGTTCTACAAGTTTAACGGCAGGAACAAATAGTTTGTCTTCAATCTTACAATGGGATGTTAAATCCTGTTCGCAAAATAAGATTTCCAACAAAACTGCATTTAGCAAATAGTTATTCTTTTCAGGATAATAGCGTATGATTATATCTTTCAATTCTTTAAGTTTATAACCAATAGGAGTATGTTTTCCTGCAAACGCTGAAATATTATAGTTACGATTAAGAAAACCCTGTAACAGTTGTTCGACATAGGTAAAAACAACTTGATTTTCATACTCCATATGCTTTTTTACCTCCGCTACATATTCGTCATAGAAACGAATAATTAGTACGGCTATATCATTGTTGCCAGAACAGTCTATGGCTTCAATGAGTTTCCGGCGGATATTAGGCAGATTGAATCCCAAATAATATTCGTGAGCCTGTTTCAAATATCCCATAAGAGAAGACAAAGAGAGTGTGTCATAATTACAGATTCCCTTTACTACAAAGTTCACAACTGCTAAAAATGTCCTTTCATCTACATTGTGCGCACGACATACCTCCCCGACAGATTTGTCTCCAAATCCCAAAGGTAGCCCAAACCGTCCCATTACAAGGATGAGCGAATTGTGTTTCTTGACAATATCCCGCATTTTTTCATTGGGTTTATATCCTATGTCATTATTACTCATAATACAGTTTTATCGAATTGTTTGATGCTGCAAAATTACTCATATAATATATAACTGACAATACTTAAAAAGTATGATAACAGCGTATCATGTAGTCCCAAAATACTAAAATGAGAGTATTGTTCACCCTGAGATTCCGGGGTAATTTTGCAGCCGGAAAAAATAAACAAATAAAAAATAGCAGATATGAAATTGAAAACAATTTTAGCAGTCGCTGTCGTGGCGCTCAGCTCGGCAGCGTGCAGCGAGGATGAGAAACAGCCGGCCGTAGCCGATATCGCCGGCAGTTACGAGGGTTACACACTGGCAGGTTGCGCCTATTTCCAGAACACCTGCACGGCCGGCGAAACCGTCGTCGTGACCGAAAACACCGACGGCACGGCCCGCGTGACCTTCACCTCCGACTCGTGGGGCGAGTTTACCATCCCCGGTGCGCAAATGAGTGAGAACGGCGGCACCTACACCCTCACGGGCAGTGGTCAGACAAAAATGGGTATGGGCGGCAACGTCTCCTCCTACGATTGCACATACACCGCAGTGATCCATTCACGCGAAAAGGCACAGATGCAGTTCAAGGTCGCCGGTGTCATGGGAGGCCTGACCCTCGACTTCACCACGGGCGAGGCTCCCGCCGACCTGCTGCTGGCCGGGACCTACAAAGGCTATACCGATGCCGACTGTACCTATTTTCAGGACCGCTACACCGACGATGAAAGCCTGAAGGTGACGGCAAACGGCGACGGAACCCTCGCCGTCCTCTTCGAATCGGCGGCGTGGGGCACATTCAAGGTAGATAAAGCCACCGTCAGGAAGAACGGCGACAATTATACGTTCACGGGCGAAGGGACGGTGTCGATGGGGCATGGAGGCAACGTAAAGGACTATGCCTTCACCATGACGGGAGAGAGCAACGCCGCAAAGGACGACTATTCCATCGCATTCAACGTACCTGCCGTAATGGGCGGCCTTACCGTCACGCTGCTGCCGGGCAAGGCTCCCGCCAACGCAGAGTAATCACTTAATACGAATAGAGATGTCAGTAAGCCATAAAATAACATCTATTCTGTCGGGAGTGATAGCCATGCTATCGCTCTCGGCTTGTAACGGCATATTGGAGGATATCTACGACGCGCCCCGACCCGAAGATACCCGGACCTACGGTTTCATCGCCGTCGATGACAATACGCACACGGGCCGCATATACCTCGACGCGACGGACTACACCGAGTGGCACTACATCGACCTGCACGGCAAGTCGGTGACGACAGCCTCCGTAGATGCCGGGGCACCTGCGAACTGGGACCTTGCCATACACCGTTACGACGCCAAGACCAACGGCGGCGCCGTAACGGAGAGTGCGGCGGCCGGTTTCAGCATGCTGCCCGCCATAAGCTCCATTCCTGCGGAAGCGTTTGTGACCGACAAGTGGACGACCGACAAGATAACGGTGGACATGTCGCAGATGATGGACGGTATCATCCGCTATGCCGAAGACTGGTATAACCCCTGCCTCTCCGGATGGCTCCATGTCGATACCTCGACCATGCCGCCCGTCTATACGCTCTCGGGGAAAATCTACCTGTTGCGCCTCCCGGACGGCACCTGTGCCGCGCTACGCCTGACGGACTTCATGAACGATGCCGCCGTCAAGGGATTCATGACCATCGACTACCTATACCCCGTACAGCCATGACAGGAAGAACGACGATATTTTTACTGCTCGGCCTGCTACTTACGGTCGATGCAGCGGCACAGCGTAGCATATCCGGCACGGTGACCGACAACAGGCGCGAACCCTTGACGGGGGCGACAATTCTTGTGAAGGAAATTGCGGGACTCGGAGCGGTGACGGATGCCGAAGGACGCTATGAACTGCGGCTGCCCGACAAGAAAGAGTATACCCTGACGGCGACACATATCGGTTATTTCGATGCCACCCGGACCCTGACCGCCGACCACGGAGGCGCATTGGATTTCCAGCTCAAGGAAAACCCGACGATACTCGAACAAGTCGTGGTGACGGGAACCCGCACACCCAAACTGCTGAAGGACGTGCCCATCGTGACGCGGGTCATCACCGAATCGGACATCCGGCGCACGGACGCCACCAATATCGGAGACCTGTTGCAAACCGAACTGCCGGGCATCGAGTTTTCCTATTCGATGAACCAGCAGACCTCGCTCAACATGGCGGGCTTCGGCGGCAACTCGGTGCTGTTCCTCGTCGACGGGGAGCGTCTGGCGGGCGAAACGCTCGACAACGTGGATTACAGCCGTCTGAACATGGACAACGTGAAGCGCATCGAAATCGTGAAAGGTGCCGCATCGTCACTCTACGGCTCGAATGCCGTGGGCGGCGTGGTGAACATCATCAGCCGCGAGTCGCAGGAGCCGTGGTCGGTGAATGTCAACGGACGCTACGGCGCGCACAACGAACAGCGGTACGGCGGCTCGGTGGGATTCAACCGGGGACGCTTCAACTCAATGACCAACGTGCAGTACACCTCGATTGACGCCATCGACCTTTCCAAAGGCACGGACAACGCACAGGTCGGCGATTACAGCACCATCTACGGACACTCCACGCTCAATGTCAAGGAGCGTCTGATATTCACCGCCGCGGAGGGACTGAAATTTACGGCGCGGGCAGGCTATTTCTTCCGCGAACGCAACTCCTCGGAAAGCCTCCGGGACCGTTACCGCAGCTTCACGGGAGGACTGAAAGGAAACTACACCGTCACGGACAAGGACGATCTGGAACTTTCGTACTCGTTCGACCAGTACGACAAGAGCGACTACCTCGTGGCCGGCAACCGCGACGTGCGCGATTACAGCAACGTGCAGCACACGCTCCGCACGCTTTACAACCATACCTTCGCGGGCAGGCACATCCTGACCGCCGGCGGCGACTATATGCGCGATTACCTGATGTCGTACCAGTTCGAGGGCAACGGCAGCCATACCCAGCATACGGCGGACGCCTTCGCCCAGTTCGACTGGAACCCGCACGAGAAATTCAATCTCATCGCCGGACTGCGCCTCGACTGGTTCTCGGAAACGAAACTCACGCACCTCTCCCCGAAACTGGGACTGATGTACAAGTTGGGCAGCTGCTCACTGCGCGGTTCGTATGCCGGAGGCTTCCGGGCACCCACGCTCAAGGAGATGTATATGAACTTCTACATGGGCAACATCTTCATGATTTACGGCAACCCCGACCTGCGGCCCGAGTCGAGCCACAACTTCTCGCTCTCGGCCGAGTACATGAAGGGACGGCACAACCTGACGGTCACCGGATTCTACAACATCGTCGACGACCGCATCACCACGGCGTGGAATCAGGCGCTGGGCGGGCAGGTATACACCAACATGTCGCGCCTGCAAGTGGCCGGAGTGGATGCCAACGCGTCGGGCCGCTACCCCTGCGGCATATCATGGCGACTGTCGTATGCCTACACCTACGAGCACATCAGAAAGGGCGAGCCGATGCTCTCCTCGACACGGCCGCATACGGCGACCGCCCGCATCGCATACGACAAGGACTGGAAGAATTACGGTCTGAGCGTTGCGCTGTCGGGGCGTTACCTATCGAAGGTGACCACCGACGTCTATACCGAAATCACCTCATACGAGAAAACAGAGAAGCAGACTTATCCGGGATACACGATATGGAAACTGAGCCTCTCGCAGCGGGTATGGCGGGGTGTGAACGTCACGCTCGCCGTGGACAACCTTTTCAACTACCGTCCCCGCTACTATTACAGCAACTCCCCGGCTACGACGGGAACCACCTGCTCGGCGGGACTGTCGCTTGACATAGAACAAATGTTTAAGAAAAAATAGAGAAACCGATATGAAACGAAAGATAATCCTTTGGGCGGGAATCGCCCTGCTCGTCGTCATGGCGGGCGTGGCGGTGTGGAACGTCTGGTTCTCCGCCACGCGCATCGCCTTTGTAAACTATCAGGTCATCACGCTCGGCCAGATCGCCAAATCCAACGACAACAGCCGCATCAGTCTCTCCGCGCTCGACGCGGAGGAACTGGACCGTCTCGGCAAGTACGATATGGTGCTGATCAACGGCATGGGCCTGCGCATCACGGCTGACCAGCGCGCAGCCATACAGCGTGCCGCCGACAACGGGCTCACCGTCATCACGACGATGGCCACCAACCCGGACAATAATATCGTTTCGGCCGACTCCTCCACCGTTGCCACGATCAAAGGCTACCTCAGCGGCGGAGGGCGCCGCAACTACCGCAACATGCTCACCTTCATCCGCCGCAACATCGACGGCAAGACCTTCGACAGCGAAGAGCCCGACGCCCCACTCGAACGGGAGCGGAAGCAGTTCTACCACATAGACCCGGCCAACCCCGAAGACGAGGAGACGGATTTCGGCAGCGTCGCCGAATACAAGGCCTTCCTGCGCAAGCACGGCCTGATGAAAGAGAACGCCCCGCGCATTATCCTCACGGGGCAGATGGGAGAGCCTGAAGAACTGGTCGCCGCGCTGGAAAAGACGGGCAACACCGTCTACTGCGTCCGCGACATGCAGGCGGCGGTACGGAACGGTCAGGCGGATTCAATACGCCCCTCGGCCGTCATCAACATGGCCCACGGACGCATGGGCGACTATATGGCGGACTATCTCACGAAGAAAAACATTCCGCTGTTCGCCCCCCTGAACGTCAACCGCCCGGTCGATGAATGGGAGGACGATAAGATGGGAATGAACGGCGGCTTCCTGTCGCAAAGCATCGTCATGCCCGAAATCGACGGAGCCATACGCCCGTATGCGCTCTTCGGCCACCGTCTTGACGACGAGGGGCTGCAACAGGCATACGCCATCCCCGAACGTCTGGAAACATTCGTCGAGACCGTAAACCGCCACATCGGCCTGCAAAGCAAACCCAACAGCGAGAAGCGGGTGGCCATTTACTACTACAAAGGTCCCGGACAGAACGCGCTGACAGCGGCAGGCATGGAGGTCGCCCCGTCGCTCCACAACCTGCTGGTCAAAATGAAGCGAGAGGGCTACCGCGTCGAGAACCTGCCTGCATCAGCCGAGGAACTGGAGCGGCTCATTCAGCGTCAGGGAGCCGTGTTCAATGCCTATGCCGGAGGTGCCAAAGCCGAATTCCTGAAAAACGGCGCTCCCGAACTGATTTCGGCGCAGAAGTACGCCGAATGGACGGCCGCGGCGATACGGCCCGAACGCATGGCAGAGGTCAATGCACTCGACGGAGAGTTCCCGGGCTCCTATATCTCTACCGGACAAGGCGAGCTGGCGCTGCCACGTGTGGACTTGGGCAATGTCGTGCTGCTGCCGCAGCTGGCAGCGGGTGCTGGCGACGACGATTTCGCCATCGTGCACGGCACGGACGCCGCGCCGCCTCACGCCTACATCGCCTCCTACCTCTGGGCCCGGTACGGCTTCGGCGCCGACGTGATGATCCATTTCGGCACGCACGGCTCGCTGGAGTTCACGCCCCGCAAACAGGCCGCATTGTGCGGCAATGACTGGCCCGACGCGCTGGTGGGCGCGATGCCGCACCTCTATGTCTACTCGATTGGCGATGTCGGAGAGGGAATGATTGCCAAGCGGCGCTCGTATGCGACGCTGCAATCGCACCTGACACCTCCGTTCATGGAGAGCGAAGTGCGCGGCATCTACAAGGAACTGTGCGAAGCCGTCAGACACTACAACGACCTCCTCTATGCCGACGGCAAACCCGATACGGAAAAGGCCGCGCTGAAAGTCAAACGCCTGACCGTGGAGCTGGGCATCCACCGCGAACTGCGTCTGGACTCCCTGCTCACGACGCCTTACACCGAACAGGACATAGCACGTATCGAGACTTTCGCCGAGGAACTGGCCAACGAAAAGGTGACGGGAGAACTCTATACGATGGGCGAACCCTACTCCGCGGAGCGTATCCGCAGCAGCGTTTACGCCATGTCTGCCGAACCGATAGCCTACTCGCTGCTGGCACTGGACAAATGGCGCGGCAAGGCGACCCGTGAAACGGAAAAGCACAAGTCGCTCTTTACCCGCCGCTATCTGACCCCGGCACGCGAACTGGTCACCAGACTCCTGAACGGCTCCGAGCAAGTCTCCGATACCCGGATATGCGCGGTGGCCGGCATTACGCCTGAAGAGCTCGCCAAAGCGCGGGAGATCACCCGCTCGCTTAATGCCCCGCAGGACATGATGGCAAGAATGATGGCCATGCAGGGCTCCGGTACGGCAATGAAGCATCCGGCGGGAGTCACAGCAGGAAAAGGAAGCGGCGCGAAACATCCGTCGTGGATTCCGAAAGTCGGCAAACGCCCCGAAAATGCCGGACACGGCAGCGACAGGAAGACGGAGGAAAGAGCGGCGGCAATGCCGGCGATGAAGACGGGCGTGAAGGAGTACACGAAGGAGGAGAAGGAGCTCGCCCGTGTGATTACGGAGATAGAGCGCACCATCCGCAACGTGGGGAACTACAAGTCGGCGCTGGAGCGGAGCCCCGAAGCAGAACTCGCATCGCTGCTCAATGCGATGGACGGAGGCTACACGGCACCCTCGCCGGGCGGCGACCCCATCGCCAACCCGAACACCGTACCGACGGGGCGCAACCTCTATGCCGTGAATGCCGAGGCCACGCCGAGCGAGGTCGCATGGGAACGGGGCAAGGAGCTGGCGGAAAACACCGTCAGGATGTATCGGGAACGGCACAATGACTCCATTCCCCGCAAGGTAAGCTACACGCTCTGGAGCGGCGAGTTCGTCGAAACCGAAGGCGCCACCGTCGCGCAGGTCCTCTATATGCTGGGGGTCGAGCCCGTCCGCGACGCATTCGGCAGGGTAACCGACATCCGTCTGATTCCTTCCGAACAACTCGGACGGCCGCGCATCGACGTGGTGGTGCAGACCAGCGGACAGTTGCGCGACATCGCCGCATCGCGTCTGTTCCTTATCTCGCGCGCCGTGGAGATGGCTGCCGCCGCAAAGGA
>UMEF01032759.1_pt1 | contig 15044 bp, 12 predicted proteins | sample 1964671 | NCBI WGS metagenome assembly UMEF01 (sample SAMEA4836012, study PRJEB28245) | human gut metagenome | biome: gut microbiome; material: fecal sample | place: Denmark | collected 2008 | reverse complement strand
ACGCTCTCTCCTGATTTCAGTGCGGATGTCGGAACCTGCAGGAGGTGTGAGAGTCATATGAACCATTCCGACGCGGTCGCGAAGAAGGTTGATGCTCTTGTCGAGGTCGTCTTGGGTGAGCTGTCCGAGCATTTCCTTTGCCTCAGCGTAGTTCAGAAGGACTTCAGCGTATCTTATGATAATGATGTCGTTGTCGTCGTGTCCTACGAACTTGACGGTCTCAGGCTCGACATACTTTCTCGTGTAGTAGCCGGTATAGGTCATGCAACCATCCTTGTTATTGTCAAATTTAGGATATGTGAAGATTGATTTGTCTGTATTCAGCAAATCGCCGCTTGTTCCGCCTTCCCATTTTGTTCCCGGGGTGAGGATGGACATGGTCATTCTCGGGTCTCTGTCTTTGAATACATCCTCGTATTTGTTTACGCTGTCAGGATTCCAGATTTGTCCGTCCTTGGTGAGATAGCACTCAATCATGCTTGCCGTAGGAACGAATCTGGCATAGTCACCCGGCACCCAACATTCCCTTGAAAGGTTGTGTGATGTCCTTGCCGTCTCGCCGAGGTCATAATTATAGACGAACGCGATAAGGGTTTCGTGATTTTCGCTGTTTCTTGAAGCTCTGCCCTTGTAGGTGAAGAGGTCAAGGTAGTCGCTTTCAGGATGTCCTGTGCTGTAGAGTTTGTAATAGGAGGAACTCATTGCCCTTTCGCATGCTGAAACGGCATCCGCATATCTTCCATTGTAAAGGTAGATTCTGCTCAAAAGGGCGAGGGCAGCAGTCTGAGAAATGTGTCCGAAGTCTGCCGAACCTGCCGCAATGTATTCCGGGAGAGCCTTGTAGTGGTCCTCGAGGTCTTTAGTTACTCTGTCGATTACATCTTCTCTCTTGTCTCTTCCTCTGTACACGTCAGGAGAATCGACATTGAGTTCATCGGTAATGAGAGGAACGTCGCCGAAGAAGCTTGTGAGAACCCAGTAGTTGTAGGCCCTGTAGAAATATGCCTCTGCGGCATATCTTTCTCTCACCTCTTCCTTTACACCGGTCGCGCGCTGGTAGTTGTTGAGGAAATAGTTGGTCTTTCCGATACCGCTGTATGCCGCATACCAAACGGAATTGATCTGGCTGATGTCGGAGGAGAAATATCCTCCGCCGATGTTTCTCCAGGCTGTAGATACTGCCCACGGAGCGCTGTCACCTGCGATTTCGGTCCTGTTGAGCCATTCCTTTCCGGCAAGACTGTTGGTGAACGTGTTGGTTACACTGCGAAGGTGCTGTTCTGTCTGCCAGAAGTTCGCGTCCGTCAGTTTGTCGTGCGGCATCCTGTCAAGGAATGAATCGTTGCAGGAAGTCAGCATCAATGCTGCGGCCATCAGAAATATATGTATGTTCTTTTTCATATCTGACTGTATTTTCAAATTTCTTGATGATTATGTTTCTACTTGAAACTGAGGTTGACGCCGAATACGATTGTTTTTACGAGCGGATAGTATCCTCCCTTGGAAACAGGTGTTTCAGGGTCGTATGCGTAGAAGAACTTGCTGAAAGTGAAGAGGTTGTCTGCAGACACATAAAGTCTCAGATTGTCGATTCTCGCTTTCTTCATCCATTTCTCAGGGAATGTATAGCCGAGCTGGATGTTCTTTACTCTAAGGTAGGACGCATCTTCAAGCCAGTATGTAGAGAAGGTGTTCTGGTTGAATCCTGTGTTGTAGGTAAGACGCGGATATGGCGCATTCGGATTAGGATTGGATACCACATCATATCTCTTCATGTGGATTTTCTGTGGATAAGCTGCCATATCCTGGAATGCGTGGCGGGCTGTTCCCTCAAGGTAGCCGTCGCATTTTCCTACACCCTGGAGCACGAAACTGAAATCGATGCCTTTCCATCCGAGATTTCCTCTCACGCTGTAGGTGTAGCGAGGAATGCTGCTGCCGATTACTGTTCTGTCATACTCCGGCATGATTCGTCCGTCAGGTTCCCCGTTAGGGCCGCTCAGGTCCTTGTATTTGATGTCACCAGGCTGGTATTTGTAACCCATGACAACAGGAATCTTCGGGAGATTGTAGGTGTGGGTCTCAGGATTGTTGATCTTGAAGTCTTCCGGTGTCATGAGACCGTCTGCTATATAACCGTAGAAAGCATCGATAGGATATCCGACCTGACGGATCTGATAGCCGCTGAGGTCCGGTTGGTTTCCGCCGAGATCGACAATCTTGTTCTTGACGTCAGAGAGGTTGAATCCGATTCCGTACTGGAATTCTCCGATCTGGTCTCTCCAGTTCAAGTCCATTTCCCAACCCCTGTTGTTCACTTTTCCTGCATTCTGTTCTGAAGGCTTTGCTCCCATCTGTGAAGGATAGTTGAATTTGAGAAGGATGCCTTCGGTCTTCTTGTCATACCAGTCGAAGGTGAAGGTGAGCCTGTTCTGGAACATAGCGAGATCCAGTCCGAGGTCAATCATCTTAATCTTCTCCCAAGACAGGTTAGGATTGGAGAGAGTTGTCTGCACATATCCTGTGGTTGCCTTGGTTCCAATCATGGAAATGCCTGAGGTATATGCCTGAAGGACAGAGAGGTAAGGATAGTTTGACGAACCTACGTATTGGTTTCCGAGCATACCCCATGAAGCCCTGATTTTCAAGTTGTCGAGGTACTTTCTGGTAGCTGCCATGAAGTTCTCTTCAGTGATTCTCCAACCTGCTGAAACAGAAGGGAAGAGTCCGCCGCGGTTGTCTTTGTGGAAACGTGAGGACAGGTCGTAGCGCAGGTTGCACTCGAGCAGATATCTCTCGTTCCAGTTATAGCTCAATCGGCCGAAACCGGATCTGATTGCCCATGAAGAATAGCCGGAATCGTTGCTCATTGTCTCCGGATCTCCAAGACTGAGGGTAGGCTCCTGCTCTGTGCTGAGATTGTTTCTTGAAGCTTCGAACATGCGGGCAGTGTACCATTCCTGGGACATACCGACAACTCCGCCGAGGTTGTGCTTTCCGAAGTGGAAGTCAAAGTTGCTCTGAAGGATGAATGTCTGCTGGATATTTCTGTAGTCAATGTTCTTGATGGAGTTCGGTGACTGGTATCTGTTGGTCTCCCCATTGTCCGGATTGACGAAAGTGATGGTCTTCTTGAGAATGTCTTTCAATCCGTTGTAGGATGTGAGGTTATATGTCGCGCTGACGTCCCAGCCCTTGAGAATGTCCACTTTGACAGTTTCCATTATCGAGAGTTCGTCTGCATCTGTCTTGATCCTGCCGCCGTCGTACAGGACAGCTACCGGGTTGGTGTTGCCACCGCCGTATGCCCATGATCCGTCAGTGAAGCGGAGAGGAGCATTAGGTGCAATTCTCATTGCATTGTAGATGGCTCCGCCGCCGCTGGTGAGCGAACTTACAGGAGAAGTCACTTTTGTGGTGGTGTATCCGATGTTGGATGAGATGGTGACTCTGTCGATGAGTTTCGTGTTGATTTTGAAACGTATGTTGTGCCTGCGCTCTCCGGTGCTGTTTCCGGCTGTGAGACCGTCCTGGTCGAAGTATCTGTAGGACAGCATGTAACCGCTGTTGCCGAGTGTTCCGTTGAGGCTGACAGAGTAGTTCTGCTGAGGGGCCACCTTCTTGAGGACTTCGCCGACCCAGTTGGTGTTTCCGAAATAGTTAGGGTCCGAGTTGTTGCGCACCTTGTCGAAATGTTCAGGAAGCCAGGCTGCCGGGCTGCCTACATTCTTTCTTGCCTCGTTGTCGAGGGTCATGAACTCGATCGCGTCGCACATCTCCGGCAGTCTTGTCGGAGTCTGTATTCCGGCATAGGCTGAGAAGTTGATTCTTGTGACGCCGTCTTTTACAGTGGCGAGTTTCTTGGTGGTCACGAGAAGGACACCGTTTGCTGCCCTGGCTCCGTAGATTGCTGCGGAAGCCGCGTCCTTGAGGACTGATACGCTTTCGATGTCTTCCGGGTTGATGGATGTGATGTCACCTTCGACACCGTCGATCAAAATCAGAGGATTGGCATTACCGATGGTTCCCACTCCACGTACCCTGATGGTGGTATTTGCCTGTCCTGGCTGTGATGAGGAGTTTACGACCGTCACACCAGGGAGAAGTCCCTGAAGTCCTGAAGCGACGCTTGAAATAGGTCTTGCATTCATTTCTTCACTATTGATCATCGCCACCGCACCGGTAAGATTGACCTTCTTCTGGACACCGTAGCCGACAACGACGGTCTCCTGAAGCATCTGAGTGTCTTCAGCGAGGACCACTTTTCTCGCAGCTGCTGAACCGGCAACTATGATCTGCTCCTTGTAGCCGAGGCTGCTGATTCTGATCTTGGTCTGGGCTGAAGGTACTATGAGTTCCCAATTTCCGTTGGCGTCAGTGATGGTGCCGCCCTTTGCTCCTTCAATCAGCACGCCTGCACCTATTATAGGCTCTCCGGTACTGTCAATGACAGTTCCGCTTGCCTTGAATGTCGTCTCTTTAGTTTCTTTGTCAATGTCTTTCTTCTCCTCGCTGAGCACGATCTGATGGCCGTTTATCTCATAGGAGATGGCCAGGCCGCTGAAAATTCTGTCGAGGATGAATTCGATGCTCTTGTCCTTCGCGTCAATGCTTACCAACGCATCTTTGTCAGGGAGCATGTTACTGTAGAAGAAGCTGTACTCGCTTTCGTTCTCCAATGTAGCAAGGGCCTCCGTAAGAGGAACGTCCTTGAATGAGACACTTATCTGACCGTGCAGAGGTGCCGCATTCAGCAATACGCTGAAGAACAACGTGATGATTAAAAGTTTTGCTTTCATTATTTGGTGTTTTGTTTTGTTTTTACATGGTGGTCAGGTATTCCGGAACTCGGGCGTTATTTGCGTTCCGTGCGCCGTCTGCTGAACTTTATCGTGTTGTAGTACATCTGCGATTCCACCGGTGATGTCGTTGTGATAAGGTCAAGCACATTGTTCAGAGAACTGTTTCTCACAAGTCCCGTGTAGGAGTAAGCCGTCACGCTTTCGTCCTCGAAGATGACATTGACATTGTACATTCTCTCGAGAATTGCTCCTATCTCCTTGAGGTTGTTATTGTTGAAGAAGAGTTCATTGTCACGCCAAGGGATGAGGTGGTTTTTGTTCGGCGCGTCATATTTCCTCATCTCGCCGCTTTTTACATTGTAGCTTATTTCCTCTGCCGGCTTCATGAGCATTTCCTTTCCGTCCGCAGTCGCTTTCACGCAGCCTTCGACCAATGTTGTAACTATCTCAGGCTCAGAATTATATGCCCTGACATTGAACTTGGTTCCGAGAACCTCGACCTTCATCTGCCTGGCTGATACGACGAGCGGAATCTCTTCATTGCGGGCGACTTCGAAATAGGCTTCGCCATTCAGGTCAATGTCGCGGTTCTTCACATTGAAATCAGATGCATAACGGATCGAACTGCCAGAGTTGAGCATGACCTTGGTCCCGTCCGGGAGTGAAATCGTGCTTTTCTGACCGTTCGCGGCGATGCACTCAAAGACATTGGCCTCGGCCTCTCTGCCCTTGCCTGCCACGAATCCTGTAACGACAGCTATGGCGACCACGGCAGCCGCCGCAGTCCACTTGAATATTCTTCTGAACAGCAGCTTCTTCTGTGCCTTGATTCCGATAAGCAGTTTTCTGCGGATTCTCTCCTTCTGGATGCCGGACATTCCGCCACTTGCGTTCTGCCATTGGGAAAATGCGTATTCGTCGAAAGCCTGCGCTGCATCCTCCTCGTCCATCATGGCGCGGAGCTTCGCATTTTCTTCGGCTGTAGTCTTTCCGGAAAGGTATTTTTCAATCAGTGAATGAAATCTTTCGGTTTCCATATTCTGTGGTTTTGCTATATGTATCCACAGAATCCATAAAACCTTACAAGAAAATTGAAAAAATTATAAAATTTTGCTCAACTTAAGATTACCGCCAGCATCAGAAGCTCTGAAATCCTCTGACGGATAGCGTTTTTCGCCCTTGCGATCTGGGTTTCAACGGTCTTGGGAGAAATGTCCAGACGTTCGCTTATTTCGTGGACGGACAGCCCCTCGATAAAGCGCATCTTGTAAATCATTCGCCTGGATTCCGGCAGGGCGGCGATTGCAGCTTCAGCTTCCGCCAATATGACGGCCGTGTCTCCAGTCTCGAACTCTTCCAGCCGGACACCGTCGCTATTCGACACATAGTCAATGTATTTCGATGCAGTCACCTGTCTGCGCAGTTCCTTGAACACAGCATTGCGGGCTACGACATAAAGCCATGCCGGCACGTTTCCGTCAGGGGAAATCGAGGTCCTGCGGATCCACATCAGGGCGAAGCAGGACTGCGTGATGTCTTCGGAAAGGTAAGTGTCTTTAAGGATGGCGTGGGTGAAATTGAAGACCATTCCAGCATACTTGTCATACAACGCCGAAAACGCCTCAATAGACGAGGCATTCAGCTGTTCTATGAGTATCTGGTCTTCTTTCATGATGTAGCGGGAGTTCTGTGTTGCTACCACAAAGATAGGAAATAAAGTCAAGTTTCCCGCTATTACTTGGATTTTCAGGCCTCCGAGCCCTCTATAGGGTGCACCAGAAAGTGATGATGAACGGTATTGAAAACTCGAGCACAAAGCCGTGGAACAGCGAAACCACAGCATATTGCCTGCCGGATGAGTCCATGATGATAGGCAATGTCGTGTCCATCGAAGTCACTCCGCCTGCGGCGATCGGAGCCAATGGCCCTGCCACTTTTACCAGCAGCGGCGACAGGAGCAATGTGAACATCTCCCGGACAATGTTCGAGAGCAATGCGATGGTACCGAGTTCCGTTCCCTTGTACTCCGTAATGAAAATGCTGGACAATGAATAGTATCCGAAGCCTGAACCGACTGCCAGACAGTCTGTTGCGCTGCGTCCATGCAGCAGGAGAGCAGCGGCAAGTGCTCCTGCCAATGTGCCGAGAAGCGTACTGACCGGAAGCAGCGACATCCTCAGGTCCAGAGTCTTGAACTTGGATATGAAACTGTTGTCGCTTCCCACTCCCGCACCCACGCAGAAAAGCAGGGCACAGAGGGCATAGAACGTAAGATTGCCCTCAGATAGGCCTGAGGGAATCAGGCCTGACAGTCCTGCGGCAATGCCGATGATGAAGAAACTGATAATGACAAGGCTGCCTTTCATCTCGATTTCCTCCTGCTTATATATTGCCACAGAATCCATGCGAAAACGCAACTTCCTGCCGTGCACAGCGTCGCAATCACGACTGCATCCAGTCCGAGTGAGGGCAATGCGGATATGATCTTCTTGTTTCCGCCGACTTCCACGCCGAGCAGGAACAGCAGAATCCATATGAGCAATGTCGTCGCCTTGGAAATCCATTGACAGTCCCGTTTCCTCAGGAGCCATCCGAAGGCAATGCCTCCGAACATGCAGCCGATAACTGTAAACATCTATTTGTCAGTATTTTGCGATTTCGTAATGATTCTATGCTGCGATTGCAGAAATGCTTTCCTGTTCTCTTCCAGTGTTGCCCGTTCAGTTTCGGGCAATGCGAAATCGCAGAATCTTTCCCATATATAGTTTACGGCCTGCTGGGACGGGTGCACCATGTCTTCTGCATAGAAACGGTAGTCCCTCAGCTCGTCCATCATGATCTCATAAGCAGGGAAGTACGCGCATTGGTCCGGGTGATTCTCTACTACCGAATCCACGGCCATAAGCAGGGTGCTTTTGCTGATCTGGTTGCCGTGCGCACCGTCTTTGAGATGTCGTATGGGGCTGACTGTGAATATGAAACGCTTCTGTGGGTACTTCCCGACAAGAGAATTGAGCAGTACTGAACAGGTCTTCAGCGAAAGCCTTTCGCGGGTGAATTCTTTGGCATCCCGTTTCAGGCAATTGGACACGATCTCGCCTGTGGCATTGAACCGGAAGGTCCAGGCCGTGCCGAGCGTGATGATTATCGTGGAAGCCTCGCGGATGAAGGCCGATGCCTCGGCAAGGGATTCATTTGCATTGACAAGAAACTCTGCGCTTGTCGCCCTTGCGGCTGCGGTGTGGTGACTGAATGAACAGACAAGCTGCGATCCGGCGCCCATCTGAACGCACTCGTCTTCGCCGAACGGAACAGCAGAATCCAGCCTCCGAACTGCATTGCAGACGGAAACCGGATTGTACAATGTTCCAAAAGGATTGGTGCAGGCCCGGAACCCCATGTTCTTCATTATGAGGCCGATATTGTCGGAAAAACAACTGCCGAGCAGCAGGATGTTGTCATCGAAACTGATTTTTATCTTGCTTTCCGGAATATCCACCGGGGTCTGCAACTTTATCATATTTTGTCTGTTTGTGAGGAAAAGTTACTTTTCCATGGATTCGATTACTGAAAGGTTGGCTTTCCTTACTCTCGCCTCATCCATTTTCAGGACTTTGCGGTCGTAAGTCATAAATCCGTTAACCTCGCCTTCCACGTCAGTGGTCTGTGTATAGACTGCTGCGCTGAAGCCGCTTCTGACCATTTCTTCCAGGTCGCGCGCATATTCCACGTAAACATCTGTAACCTCATCTGAGTTCTTGTACTGTACATAGCCCCAGTTGCGGTCTTTCTGCCACAGATGTCCTTCGAGAGGCAGGCCGATTCCGCCGTATTCTCCGAGGACAGTGACGTAATTGCTGTCGAAGAAACGCTGTTTAGGACCAGGATATCTGTGCTCGTCGAGAATGTCGCCGCATTTTCTGTGGTTTCCGCCTGAAGCCGAGTTAACAAGTCTGGTAGGGTCGAGTTCCTTGGTGTATTCAGCGACTTTCTCCGTGTCGAACTGTCCCCAGGCCTCATTGAACGGAACCCATACGACTATACAAGGGAAGCAGCGTCTGGCCCCGATGATCTCGGTCCACTCCTTATAGTAGTTCTTTTTCCATTCGTCAGGTACAGGTGTGTCTGTGCCCTGGTCCCAATTATTATAGACCCACTTGTTGGTGGAGTTGTCCGCGATACTCGGCATATCCTGCCATACCATCATTCCGAGCTGGTCGCAGTGGAAGTACCATCTTGCAGGCTCTATCTTGATGTGCTTGCGTATCATATTGAAGCCCAGTTCTTTAGTCTTGACGATGTCGTATCTCAATGCCTCGTCTGTCGGGGCTGTGTAGAGTCCGTCAGGCCACCAGCCCTGGTCGAGCGGGCCGAACTGGAACAGAGGTTTTCCGTTCAATGCCATTCTCTTGTAGTTGTGCGAGTCAGTGACCACGGAAATTTCCCTCATTGCCGCATAGCCTTCCACCCGGTCCAGAACCTTGCCGCCACGAATTACAGAAAGGCGCAGTCCATAAAGGTACGGGGAATCAGGAGACCATGTCTTTACTTCCGGCAATGTGATTGTAACCGCCTTGCCTTCAGCTGCTTTAGCGCTTGCGATGACCTTTTCGGCCGGCTTCTCAGGAGAGTATCCTACACCGCCCTCCAGCACTTCTGCCAATATGATGTCGCCTTCGGCTGTTCCTTTTGTCAATGTTTTGACTGTCAATGATTTCGTATCAATGTCGGCTACGGCTTCATAGCTCAGGAAGCGTGTTTCCGGCACTGTCTCCAGCCATACGCTCTGCCATATTCCCGAAACCGGAGTGTACCAGATTCCTTTAGGCGAAAGCACCTGCTTGCCCCTCGGCTGGAATGACTTGTCGCTGCTGTCTGCGACTTTCACCACGAGCTTCTGCTCGCCTTTCACATTGAGGTATGGGGTGATGTCGAACGAGAATTCCGTAAATCCGCCCGTGTGCGTTCCGAGGAATATATCATTGACATAAACATCTGCTTTCCAATCTACAGCGTCGAAGTTGAGCATCGTCCTCATTCCTTTCTGGGCCTTGGCCTGGAACGTGGTGCTGTACCACAGGTTCTCGTTTGGCTGAAGGATTCTTCCGACTCCTGACAAAGATGACTCGATGGCAAACGGCACGAGTATCTGGCCGTCGTTTTCTGCCGGCTGAGGCTCTCCGCATTTGGTGACGGCATAGTTCCACAGTCCGTTCAATGATTTCCAGTCGCCTCTGACCATCTGCGGTCTCGGGTATTCCGGATGGCAGGATTCAGGAGAAACCTGCTCTGACCATGTTGTACGGATGTTTTCGCCTGCCGGAGCCCAGTTCTGAGCTGCTGCCGACAGCGGTAAGGTCAATGCTGTCGCAATAACTAGTGTAGTGATTCTGTTCATGTTATTATTGTGTGTAATAATTTGTAACGAAATAAAATCGAATCCTCTAATTTACGGTTTTTCCGTTAAAATTCGTACATGTTCAACCCTGTCTCTTCGGAAAATTTCCTGCCGAGATGAGCCTTTGACGGTATCACGACCAGTTCACATGCCCCGCTTATGACTGCGGAGAAAAGATGTCCGCAGATGGCGGAACAGTCTGAGCGTCCGAACGTTGCGTGAAGATGCAGATACACATTGCCGTCCTTTTCGGAGATGTTTCCGGTGAGATTTGCCATTTCCATCTGCTCCTTGAACTCCATGTCCACATATTTCTTGGTGGCAGGGTTCAGAAAACGCAGAACCACATCATTCACGGCTCCTAGACCGTAAATCTCTCCCGCCAGGATGTTCTCTTTCCTGCAGAATTCGGTCAATGCCGCAGCAACTTCACAATGATTGTCAATGCTGAGAAAATATCTGTCTTCAGCTTTCGTGTACTTGTACATAGTGTAATAATTATAGGTATATCAGTATGGCTATCGCTCCGACTGCTGTGGCGATGACTGTTTTTATAAGCTTGACAGTCAGCCAGCTGCGTTTGTTTTCGGCGATCAGCGGCAGGCAAGCGTGCCCGTCCTGGGAAATGCAGTTGGCGAGCAGGACCGGGAACGGAAGGATCCCTGCGGCGAACATTGACACGAAAACAAGGTGCGGGCCCGACTCCGGAATCAGTCCGGCAGCGACCGCAATCACGAGCATAAGCCAGATGTTACCCTTGATCCAAGTCTCGATGTCGATATAGATGGACAATATCCCGAATAACGCGAGCACGCAGAATGTCCATGCGAAAATTGTAGGCAAATGCCTCTTTATCACGTGTTTCCATACGTGCTCTTTCAGGAAGTGGCGCAAGTTGTGGGCATGATTGCCGTGCTCTTCGCCCTCCTCGTGATGATGGCCGCATTCCTCGTCACCGTGGCCCGCTTCGTCATGATGATGACCGCATTCCTCGTCATCGTGGCTGTCCTCCCCGTGATGGCTGTGATTCTCCCCGTCGTGATGATGTCCGCAGTCGCAGGAATGGATCTCGTAATTGTCGTCACGACTCCTGTCAGCGCCGATGTTCATCATCTTGCCCTTCTTCTGCATTGACCCGACAATGATTTCTGTCAATGCGCCTATGCCGATTCCGAGAACGAAAAGCCCGCACATCATCATCAGCGCAGTGCCTGGAAATTTCGCCAGCATTATGAATGCTTCGTCGCCGGTAGTGGCTATCAGCGTGGCCAGCAGCGCGCCGAACCCTATCATTCTGTGAGAGTAGAGTGATACGCCTGCAAATCCGCCGAGGCATCCCGGTATGAGACCGAGGGCCGCAGAAGTCACGATCTGTCTGCCTTTGTGCTTCTCGAGACTGTGAAACATTTTTCCCTGAGTGCAGACATTGAAAATCTCTATCAATGTCATCATCAGTATCACGAGAGCGCAGATTTCTATACTTTCCTTGAATGCATCTATGAGTGCGTCAGGTATATCGTGTGGCGTGTGGGGAAGTTCTCCGTGGATGTGTAGAGGTAAGATGAACATAGGTCTATTGGTAAATTGTTCCCGCGATATAGAGGCTTATGACAGGCCTGAGCGGTGAATTGGTCGTCAGAATTATAGCTGTTTCATTGTCCCCGACAGGGAGATTGCCAGTGTCAAGTGTGCATTTGAAAGAATTTTTTCCGCCGGAAGGTGTGTCAATGAACTCTGCCGGCACTTTCACGCTGTCGTTTTCCGCATCGCATTTGTAAATGTGAAAACCGCTGCCACCCATATTCTTGTAGGAGAATGTTGCTGTGACAGCAGTGCCTTTGCGGACTTTTCCGAAATGGTAAGTACTCGCGTCGAATATCGGCTGGGCTCCGTTTTCCTGTTCCTCGGCTGTCCAAGAAGAGAAGTCTTCCTTCGTGAAAGCCTTTATACTCAATGCTTTATGGGCTTGTCCGTTTACTACAGGTGTTGCGAAGTAAGTGTTTCTGCCCCACCTTGACCTGTCTGCCGTGACGATGTATGTCATTTTAGCAGTGGATCCGGCCGGTATCGGGTTCGGCGAAACGGAGACTGAAAGTCCCGGTGACACTTTCGTAAATGAAATCCTGACAGGGGCGTTGCCGACATTGGCCACGGTCACTCCGTCGCTTTTCTGACCGCCCTGTGACAGGTTTCCCAGCTGGAAAGAGGATTTGCGCAGGGCCAACGTTCCTCTTCTTTCAGGATATAATTCATTGAGCGACAGTTTCTTGTCATGGACTATCCCTCGGAGTCTGAGTATCACCGGCTTCTTTACTCCAGAAATATATACTGTCAATGTCTTGTCGAAAGGGTAGGGGCCTTCGTCATTGGTGTAGGTGGCTGAAATGGTGCCTGACTTTCCCGGCAGAACCGGTTCGCGTGTCCATTTTACCCTGGTGCAGCCGCAACTGCTTACTACATTGTATATGACTGCCGGTTTGGCAGATATGTTGGTCACCGTGAACGTGCAGCTCTGCTCTCCCTGTCCTACGGTGAGGTCGCCAAAGTCGTGTATGGTCTTGTCGAAACGCACAATCCCGTCATATTCAGTGGTTTTGCCGTCAGTTTTCACCTGAGCGTACAGGGCCGCCGAAAATAAGGCTGCGGTGATAGTCGCAGCCAGATATTTGTAAATCTTCATCATTGCGGCTTAAGTTCCTGCAAAAATCTAACCACTATTGATTATTTGACAGATTTCACATACATTTGCATTCGTATAAAAGCAACAACCAAAAGAATTTTAATATTATGGCTTACAAAATTTCTGAATCAGAGTGCGTAGCTTGCGGTACTTGCATCAGCGAGTGCCCTGCAGGTGCTATTGTAGAAGGCGATGTTTATCACATTGATCCGAACCTTTGCCTTGATTGCGGCACTTGCGCCGGTGTTTGCCCTATGGGCGCGATTCATCCGGGAGACGAGTAGTACGCGTCTGGAATCCGACACGAGAGAGACCAGCGGCTGTGATGCTGTCGGCCTCTCTCTTTCTTTTTTGTGCTCTAAAATGTATTGAATTTAGAAAAATATTCATATATTAGCGACTTGTTTGATGGTTAATTACTTAATAATTAGATAATGAAACTTTCTATTTTTAACACTCTCCGTGCGGCAGCCTATGCAGTTGCGGCCGGACTCTTCGTTACTGCGGCAGTAGGATGCGATCCTTCAAGCAGTAATGACAAATCACTTTCAGTTTCTGACAGGTCAGTCATTCTCGATGGTGAAGGCGGCTCTCAGAAAATTTCAGTTTCAGCAAACGGCGTGTCATGGATTGCCACAGCTGCTGATTCTTGGGTAAAGGTAACTCCTCAGTCAGGAACCGGTGACTCATTTGTAGTAGTTTCCGCTGAAGCGAACAATACGGCTGAAATGAGAACTTCTTCCATTACTTTTGAGGCTCCAGGCGTAAGTCCGGTTGTGGTTTCAGTTCTTCAGAACGAAGGCTCAGGCTCTTCTGTAAGCGGCTCCGGCTATGAGGTAAAGAGCGTTATGTTCGCTTACTATGGTGACGGCCTTAACACTGGCGGAAAACTTGCTAATGTTGCTGTCTGCCTGTTCAATCAGGTTCCTAATGAGACCACCGGTAAATTCCAGAGCTATCCTCTGAAGGTCGTTGAACTTGTTACCAGTGTGCCTTTCAGTGATGACTACGAGACTGCTTGCAAGTCAGTTCTCGGTCATTCATACAAGACAAGCAAAACCGATAAGGAATATACTATCAATATCGCGAATTCATATTATGCCAATATGATTTCTGAAAGCAATACAGATGAGAAGGCAGTCGTTTCCGCTGAGCTTACTGTATCTGAATTCCAGTCGAACGGTACTGTTAAAGTTTCCTACAATGTGACATTTGATGACAAATCCACAATGAGTGGAGTGTTTGAGAGTGACAAGGTTTTCCTTGCGGACTACAGCAAGGCTGCTGATTCTACATTGGAAAGTGACATAAATCCTGTATTTACAAGTGCGACGGCAACAATATATGAGATGGAAAAAGTGAAAGAATGTGCATTGGCTCTGGTTGATTTTACAGGTCCTACTTCTGATGGCCAGGATGTTCTTGCGCTTGGTATTTATACTGATTATGCGGATCTTACTACACTTGATCTTTCAGGAACATATCCTTGTATAGCTGATGATGCTGATAAAGTACCGAATACTTTTGTTCCGGGTACATTGAAAGATACAGATGACGGTAAGAAGGTCAGACTGATTCCGACAATCTACTATCATAACACATCTAAAGGTGTTACCGCGTATGCTGTTCCTCATTCTGGTTCAGTAGTGTTCGCTAAATCAGGTGAGAAATATGATGTAACATTCAATTTCAAAGATGGCAACGGCTTCGCTATCTCCGGTAAATGCACTGTCAGTATCAGTGCGTCAGCCGGTAAACTCGGCACGTCTTCAGCAAGTCCATACTCAGTGAAGGTGGCTGATTTCGCCCGCAAATCTAACATCGGTGTTGCCAAACTCCCTTCAGTGAAGTTCGAAAGATTCTAATCAGAATACGTCATACGGCTTCGGTCCAGTCTTTTTGGCTGCCGGGCTTAGATATCCACAAGGTCGATCCGTAAAAGGTCGGCCTTGTTTTTTCTGTCTAGTCCTGAAAAAGTTTACCGATGTTGAACATGATGCGCAGCGCGTAATCGGCTATGTATTAGCATTTTAGGCGTTTTCAGAGTTGCCAAAAATCCAACTCTGATTTTGGTTAAATGCTTGATATTCAGTTATTTGCAGGTTGCACTGCAAGTCGTCATCAGACGACCGACCGGGTCCGGGTATTTGCGGCAGCAAATACG
>UMEF01008292.1_pt1 | contig 15130 bp, 10 predicted proteins | sample 1964671 | NCBI WGS metagenome assembly UMEF01 (sample SAMEA4836012, study PRJEB28245) | human gut metagenome | biome: gut microbiome; material: fecal sample | place: Denmark | collected 2008 | reverse complement strand
CTCCTCGACGCCAACGCCGCTTCCCTCGACATCATCTTTGGCCCGCTCTACACCCCGCAGGTGAAGCCGCTGGCAGACTTCTGCCGGCGCAACCAGATAGCCCTCGTCATTCCCTTCTCCATCGAGAGCCGGGAGGTGGAGAGCAATCCCCAGGTCTTCCAGGTCTATCAGACCGACTCGTTGCTCAACGCGATGGCGGTCAGCTGCTTCCTGGAGCGCTATCAGAACAGCCACCGTCCGATCTTCATCGATTGCAACGACCCGACGTCGCGCGTGGGAAAATTCACCCGCATGCTGAGACAGCAGCTCGACGCGGCCAAGATTCCCTACGAGCTGACCAGCATCAACTCGTCGATGGCCGACTTTGCCAAGCATTTTTCTTCCAAGCAGCCCAACGCCGTGGTCCTCAACACCGAGAAGAGTCCGCAACTGACGCATGTCTTCCATAAGTTGGACTCACTCACGGCGACGCGCCCGGGGCTCGCCATCTCGATGTATGGCTACAACGACTGGTTCATCTACCAGGACTATGACCTCAACTGGTTCTTCAAGTACAATACGTATATCCCCTCTACGTTCTTTTATAACAAGCAGTCGGACAAGACTTCTGCCCTGGAGAAACTCTACCAGGAGACGTATGGCGCAGCGATGGACAAAAACTACATCCCGCGCCTGGCCTTGACGGGCTACGACCACGGCGAGTATTTCGTGCGGGGACTCCGGCAGTATGGCGCCGCATTCAAGGGACTGGAGAAGCAGCCGACGAAATATAAGGCGCTGCAGACGCGGCTCCGTTTCCTGCCCATACAGGGCGGAGGACAGCAGAACAGGCAGTTTCAGCTGATCCACTTCAAGCCCGACCAAACCATGGAGAGCCTTACCTATTAGTATATGCTACCACAGATGATAGTCAAAGCAGAAATGTCAATCTTTCGGTACGCGCAACCTTGGTCTTCCAAGCGATATGCCGGGCAGAAGCGGTTTCTCAGACCGATTCTCCTTTTGATGGCGGTGGTGTGCTCGCAGGCGCTCCAGGCGCAGGTGGGAGAGCACCGCAACGTGTTGTCGCTCGGAGTCAATGCGGGTTGCGTATTGTCCAACGTCGGGTTCGACCCGAGTGTGCCGCAGAAGATGCACGCGGGATTCACCGGAGGATTGTCGGTCCGCTATACCAGCGAGAAATATTTTTCCACGATCTGCTCCATTGCCGCGGAGGTCAACTATGCCTCGCTCGGATGGAAGCAGGACATCCTCACCCCCGCCGACCAGCCCGTCGTCAACGCCAATGGCAACGCGGAGGCTTACGAGCGCACGATCAACTACGTGCAGATCCCAGTCTTCGCCCACCTGGCATGGGGGCAGGAGAACAAGGGCTGGAGCTTCTTCTTCAAGGCGGGTCCGCAGATCGGACTCTACTTGAGCGAATCGACCCAGCGCAACTATACGGCGCCCAACCTCGCCACCGACGGCACAGGACGCGCCAACACCATCGTGAAACAGGAGGACATGCCCGTAGAGACGAAGTTCGACTACGGCATCGCTGCCGGACTGGGTACGGAATGGAGCCATCCACGCCTGGGCCACTTCCAGTTGGAGGCGCGCTACTACTACGGTCTCGGCAACATCTACGGGAGTTCGAAGAGCGACTTCTTTGGCAAGTCCAACTTCGGCAACATCGTCGTCAAGGCTTCCTACTTGTTTGACATCATCAAGAAATGACATCACCAAGAAATAACATCATCACAAAATAACAGAATAAAACAGAAAGAAATAATAACTCAATTACTAACTCTTCCGACCGCAAGGAAGGAACTAAAATTTCAAAATCATCTATGTTTTCAAATCAACCTAAAGGACTCTGGGCCTTAGCTTTGGCAAACACAGGCGAGCGCTTCGGCTACTACACGATGCTGGCTGTGTTCTTGCTCTATTTGCAGGCAAACTTCGGTTTCGCCACTGGTACGGCAAGTACGATCTACTCCACCTTCCTCATGATGGTCTATTTCCTGCCCATCATTGGTGGTATCGCTGCCGACAAGTTTGGCTTTGGCCGTATGGTCACCACGGGTATCTTTATCATGTTCCTCGGCTACCTGGTGCTCTCTCTGCCGCTGGGTAAGGACACGGTTGCCATTGCCGCAATGGGTCTGTCGCTCATCCTCATTGCCTTGGGTACGGGTCTCTTCAAGGGTAACCTCCAGGTGATGGTGGGTCGTCTCTATGACGGTCCTGACTATTCCTCTCAGCGCGACTCAGGTTTCTCGTTGTTCTATATGGCCATCAACATCGGTGCCATGTTCGCCCCGACCGCTGCCATCAAGATCATGGAGTGGGCTCAGGCCTCTCTCGGCGTCAGCGAGGCCGATTCCTACCACTTCGCCTTTGCCGTGGCTTGCGTATCGCTGATCGTCAGTATCGCTATCTACTACGCCTTCAGCTCCACCTACAAGCACGTCCTCGCCAGCGAGGGCAACCAGAAGGCTGCCAACGCTGCTGCCTCCAATGCTCCCGAGCTTTCCAAGGCCGAGACCAAGGAGCGCATCGTCTGCCTCTGCCTGGTGTTCGCCGTCGTGATCTTCTTCTGGATGGCCTTCCACCAGAACGGTAATACGCTCACGCTGTTTGCACGCGACTTCACACAGACCAGCGCCGAGGGCGTTCAGTCTATGCTCTTCGACGTGACCAACCTCGTGGCCTGCATCTTCGTGGTCTATGCCAGCTTCTCTCTTGCACAGAGCAAGACGGCCAAGGGCAAGTTGATCGCCCTTGCCGTGATCGCTGCTGCCATCGCTTTCTTGTTCTACAAGTACAACAGCCTGGATGGTGCCATCGACGTGAAGGCTCCGATCTTCCAGCAGTTCAACCCGTGCTACGTCGTAGCCCTCACTCCGGTGAGCGTGGCGCTCTTCTCTTGGCTCAACAAGATCGGCAAGGAGCCGACCTCTCCTGAGAAAATCGGTCTCGGTATGCTCGTCGCTGCCCTCGGCTTCGTTTGGATGGCCGTTGGTTCTATGGGTCTTGAGTTGCCGCTCGACCAGGGCAATGCCGCTACGGAGGGTCCGCGTGTCAGCGCCAACCTCTTGATCTCCACCTACCTCATCCTCACCTTCGCTGAGCTCCTGCTCTCTCCGATCGGTATCTCCTTCGTGTCGAAGGTGGCTCCTCCCAAGTATGCCGGTCTGATGATGGGTCTGTGGTTTGGTGCTACCGCCATCGGCAACCAGCTGGTGATGGTGCCTGGTATCATGTGGGGTCTCAACTTCAACCTCGTCACCATTTGGGGTGTCCTCGCTGGCATCTGCCTGGTGTCTGCCCTGTTCATCTTCTCTATCATCAAGAAGCTCAACAAGGTAAGCTAAGCCGCATCTGGAGGCGCAGGACCATCCCTTGAGGAAGGGAGCGATCCTCCGCCCTGCCGCTTGATATCGTGTCGGAATAGTAAGTCGAAAAGGCTGCTATTCCGACATTTTTTTGCTCCGAAGATTCTTTTCCTGATTATAACCATTCTGTCATACAGAAAAGAAGGGAGGAATGTTTGGGCCGTTCGACTTTATTTCATACCTTTGCAGGACCTAATCAAGACAAGGTGAAGCGCATTTTTGTGAGAAGGCAACGCACTTTTCGTGAGAAGGAAAAAACCTTTCGTGAGAAGGCAAAACCTCTTTCGTGGCAAGAAGAAGCATTACCCCATTCCCCTTGTCAAAGGAATGAGACAAAGTAAAGGTAAAAACCTAAAGACGAAAATTATAAAAGTAAACTACCAATTATGAAAAAAGCATTAGCGTTGGCCATGCTTGCCATGGCTGCCAACCAAGCTGCCGGACAGGGCCTGACCTACCCCACCCCTCCGACGGACAACACCGTGGATGAGTATTTCGGTGTGAAAGTAGCCGACCCCTACCGCCCCTTGGAGGATGACCACTCGGAGGCCACCATGCAATGGGTGGAGGCCGAGAACCAAGTGACTCAGGACTACCTGGCCAAGATTCCCTTCCGCGGCAAACTCCTGAAACGCCTGCGCGAAGTCTCCGACTACGGCAAGGTGGGAGCGCCCTTCTATGTCAAGGCCACGGGCAAGTGGTATTTCTACAAGAACAACGGTCTTCAGAACCAAAGTGTGCTCTACGAGATGGACGGCCTGGGACAGGAGAAGAACGCTCGCGTCTTCCTCGACCCCAACCAGCTCTCTACGGACGGCACGGTGGCCCTGGGCAACATCAGTTTCTCCCACGACGGCAAATACTTGGCCTACGCCATCTCGCGTTCGGGCAGCGACTGGTCGGAGTTTTATGTGATGGACACGAAGACGCTCGAGGTATTGCCCGACCACATCGAGTGGGCCAAGTTCTCGGGGGCCTCCTGGCTCGGAGACGGCTTCTTCTATAGCGCCTATGACAAACCCGAGGGCAACGCCTATACGAGCAAGAACTCCACCCACAAGATCTACTTCCACCGCCTCGGCACGAAGCAGGAGCAGGACCAGCTCTTCTTCCAGAATCCCACCGAGCCGATGCACTTCTTCAGTACGTCGGTCAACCACGAGGAGACGGTGCAGTTCCTCTATGAGTCTGGCGGAGGCACGGGCAACATCTTCTATATCCGCGACTTGAAAAACAGCAACTCGCAGTTTACGAAGGTGGTCCCCAACATGGACTACGCCTACTCTCCCATCGCCACCATCGGCGACAAGGTCTATCTGCTGACCAACGACGGTGCACCGATGTATAAGATCATGGTGATGGATATCCACAAGCCCGCGATGGAAAACTGGCAGACCGTCATCCCCGAGGGCAAAAACGTGATCGATGGCGCCAACATCATCGGCGGCGAACTCTATGTGAGCTACCAGCAGGACGCCTGCAGCCACATCTATGTCTATGACCTCAACGGCAAGATGCAGCAGGAGGTAAGCCTCCCGGGCATTGGCAGCGCCAGCGTCAGCGGCAACAAGGACAGCAAGGAGTGCTTCGTCAGCTTTGCCTCCTTCACGCAGCCCTGGACGGTATATCAGTATGATCGCGCCGCCAACTCGCTGCAGCCCTATGCCGTGCCCAAGGTCAACTTCAAGCTCAGCGAGTATGAGACCAAGCAGGTGTTCTACACCAGCAAGGACGGTACGCGCGTGCCGCTCTTCATCACTTACAAGAAGGGCCTGAAACTCAACGGCAAGAACCCGGTCTATCTCTATGCCTACGGCGGTTTCAATATCTCGATGAATCCCTCGTTCTCCGCTTCCCGCATCCCGTTCCTGGAGCGCGGTGGCATCTATGCCCAGGCTTCTCTCCGTGGCGGAGGCGAGTATGGCGAGGCTTGGCACGAGGCGGGTACGAAGATGCAGAAGCAGAATGTCTTCGACGACTTCATCGCTGCTGCTGAGTATCTGATCAAGGAGAAATACACCAGTTCGCCCTACCTCGCCATCGTCGGTGGCAGCAATGGCGGACTGCTCGTCGGTGCTTGCATGACGCAGCGTCCCGACCTCTTTGGCGTCTGCATTCCCTCTGTGGGCGTGATGGACATGCTCCGCTACCATAAGTTCACCATCGGCTGGAACTGGGCTCCCGACTATGGTACGAGTGCCGACTCCAAGGAGATGTTTGAGTATCTGCGCGGCTACTCTCCCCTGCACAACATCAAGAAGGGCGTGAAGTATCCTGCCACCCTCATCACGACGGCAGACCACGATGACCGCGTTGTTCCCGCCCACAGCTTTAAGTTTGCTGCCACGCTCCAAGCCGACAACGCCAGCGACAAACCCACCCTCATCCGCATCGACAGCAAGGCGGGCCACGGTGGCGGAAAGCCCGTCAGCAAGCAGCTGGAGGAGCAGGCCGACATCTATAGTTTCATCCTCTACAACATGGGATTGAAGTACTAAGATTCCGCTTTTGATTTGACCCAAATACGATAAGGGGGAAGAAAGTTTGATGGCTTTCTTCCCCCTTATAATTTCTGTCTGCCCTTGCAGACTTAGTCTTTCTTGCTTGGCGTGCTCGCGCGTCAGAACAACTCGTGGTCGGGCACCTGCGTGTCAAATGAGAGGTTGGAACCGTCCTCCGTCAGGTTGACCAGGATGGAGTCGCCCTCCTTCATTTCGCCACTCAGGATGCGCTCGCTGAGTCCATCCTCGACATAGTTTTGGATGGCACGCTTCAGCGGACGCGCACCAAACTGGACGTCGTAGCCCTTCTTGGCCACAAACTCCTTGGCAGCGTCAGAGAGCTGGAGCGCGTAGCCCAGTTCGCCGACCCGCTTATACAAGCCCTTGAGTTCGATATCGACAATCTGCTTGATGGCGTTGAGGTCCAGCTGGTCGAAGGTGATGATCTCGTCCAGACGGTTGAGGAACTCCGGCGAGAACTGCTTGCTCAGACTCTTCTGTATGATGGACCGAGCATACTCCTTGTCCTTCTCGTTGCGCGCGAAGCCCTCGGCACCACCCGCCGTGAATCCGATGCCACGGCCAAACTCCTTGAGCTGGCGCGTACCCGCGTTCGACGTCATGATAATGACCGTATTGCGGAAGTCGATCAGTCGTCCGTTGCCGTCCGTGAGTCGTCCCTCGTCGAGCACTTGCAAGAGGAGGTTGAAGACATTGCCATGCGCCTTCTCGATCTCGTCGAGCAAGACGATGGAGTAAGGATGGCGGCGCACCCGCTCCGTGAGCTGGCCTCCCTCGTCGTAGCCGACGTATCCTGGAGGCGCACCCACCAGGCGCGACGTGTTGAAGCTCTCCGTATATTCACTCATATCGACGCGGATCAGCGCATCGGCCGAACCAAACATATACTCCGCCAGTTTCTTGGCCAGATAGGTCTTGCCCACACCCGTCGGGCCCAGGAACATGAATGCGCCGATGGGATGGTTCTGCTCCTTCAGTCCCACGCGGTTGCGCTGGATGGCCTTCACCATTTTCTCAATGGCCTTGTCCTGGGCCACCACTACCTGCTTCAGTTCCGTCGCCATATTGCGCAGACGAAGGCCCTCCGACTGCTGCATGCGCTGCACAGGCACACCCGTCATCATCGACACCACATCGGCCACCTGGTCCTCCGTGATGGCCACCTGCTCGCCGACCTCGCCTTCCTCCCAGCGGTGCTGGGCCTCTTCGAGCTGCTTCTCGCGCTCCACCTGCTGGTCGCGGAAGCCCGCCGCCATCTCAAAGTTTTGGTTCTTGACCGCATTCTGCTTCTTCTGCTTGATCTCCTCGATCTCATTTTGCAGATCCACGATCTCCTTCGGCACCTCCGCATGCTGCAGGTGGATATGCGATCCCACCTCATCTAGCACGTCGATGGCCTTGTCGGGGAAGAAGCGGTCCGAGACGTAGCGGTCCGTGAGTTTCACGATCAACTGGAGCACCTCGTCAGAATACGTCACCTGATGATGGTGCTCGTAGCGGTCCTTGATGTTCTTCAGGATCTGCAGCGTCTCCTCCGTCGTTGTCGGTTCGACGATCACTTTCTGGAATCTACGCTCCAGGGCACCATCCTTCTCGATCGACTTGCGATATTCGTCGAGCGTCGTGGCACCGATACATTGCATCATGCCCCGCGCCAAGGCCGGCTTGAGGATATTGGCAGCATCCATCGTCCCCGCCGCCGATCCCGCCCCGATGATGGTGTGGATCTCGTCGATGAAGACGATCACCTCCGGGTGGCGCTCTATCTCCTTGAGGATCGTACGGATACGCTCCTCAAACTGACCTCTGTATTTCGTTCCCGCCACGATACTCGTCATGTCGAGCGACACGATCCGCTTGTTGAAAAGCGTGGGCGACGTGCGGTGCTGGACGATCATCTGCGCCAGTCCTTCTACGATGGCACTCTTGCCCACACCGGGTTCGCCGATGAGCACAGGATTGTTCTTCTTGCGGCGCCCCAGGATCTCGCTGACGCGGATGATCTCGCGCTCGCGGCCCACCACAGGGTCGAGTTTTCCCTCCTGGGCTGCTGCCGTGAGATCCGTACCGAAGTTGTCGAGGGCCGGCGTCGCACTCTTGGTCTCCTTGGTGCGCGTCTGCTGCGCTCCACCACCCTGGCTGCGCGCCTCCTCGCGATCCTCCTCGTCGTCGTCGTTGAAGAGCATATCGTCGTCGTCATCGTCGGACAAGTCGAGCCCTCCCTGCACGTCGTTGGCCAACTGGCGCAGCAGCGCGTTGGCCTCAATGTAGTCGAGGTGGTGAGCCTGCAGCGTCATCTTCGCGCCCGTGTCTGTCTGGTCGTGGAGAATGGCAAGGATCAAGTCCTCCACATCGACGATCTTGCGATGCTGGATGCGCGCCTCCAGTACTGCGAGGTGCAGCACGTTGGCAGCACAGTCCGTGACGTTGATCTCCTCGTAGATCCGCTTGCTCTCCTCCTTGTTCGAAGAGGCATACTGCTCCAGCTCCTTCTTGACCGTGGGCACGTCGAGGCTGAGCGTCGAGATGACCCTTTGTATCTTCGGATCAGAGAGCCTGAAAACAGCCAGCAACAGATGCTCCGGAGCCACCGAGGGACAGGACAGTCTGTCGGCTTCCTCGCGGCTGAAGGCGAGCACCTCCGAGAGTTCTTTAGAGAATTGACTTATCATCTTGACTTTCGTGATTTTCTTTTAGAATACAATTTCTTTACTTGTTCAATACAACTTGTTCAATTGCAAAAGTATAGAGCAAAAGACATGCCAAACCCTTCTAAGTTTGACCTTCACTCAGGTTTTTGTCAGCATGTGAGTCAGTTCCGGGTCTTTTGACCTTGATTTGGCAGCGGCTTTTCTTTTTCAGCCACCGTGCCTTACGCTGCTCGTAGTCGGCACGGTGGCGCTCCAAGAAGTTATCTGCCATTGAAAGTACTATGTATGACAGAGAGGAGGATGGGCTGGTTGGCGTTGTTGGGGCCACCCACGAGTCGTGTGCTGGAGAGCGACATGTCGTGGGAGCACTTTGTCACGCGTGTTATCTTCGTGCCAGAGCTACCCGTGATGGTCGTTGTCGCCAGACTGATCGGCACGAGCACCGCCTTGTTCCAGTTGGCATCGACCTGTCCGGCCCGGCGCTTCTTGATCATATAGTTGACCAAGCCCGAGATGTTGTTGAACGTATAGCCGTTCACCGTCGCGCTATAGGCTGCGGTGAAACTCGTCTTGTAGTCGGGAATGCGGTTCTCGGCGAAGAACGTATGGAGCTCGTCGAGCGGAAGGATCAGCACCGTCGTCGGCGCACTGAGGAGGAAGTCGGAACTGATTGTGTTGTTGATGCGCGGGAAGGTCACCTTCGCCGTGTTGAGCGTGTCGTTCTCGTGTCCCCTCATGATCTCATCCACCGGCAGCGTGACCTCGGTGAAGAGGCCCGCCGGGCTTTTCAGATAACTGCATCCCGTCTGTGCCGCGAGACTTGCCAGCAGGTTGTTGTCGTTGCTGAACGTAGTCGTCTGCAGCACCTCCTCCGTACTGGCCAATGAGGTCGAGGTGACGGAGTCCTTGCCGTTGATTTGCGACCGGAAGTAGATATTGAGCTGGGCGTTGGTCACATACGCCATCGAACCGATGCCGTTGGTCACCTTGAAGAAGAAGCCCGGGCTGATCTCGTGGAGGAAGCGGTAGCTGTTGCGGAACGCCTCGGGCGAGGCATAGTACTTCCGCATCAGGTACGTGCCATAGTTGTTATAGCTGACGCCATCCTTGTCCGTATAGGCGTCGTCCAGTCGGATGGCGATCGCCTTGTTGGTGTACTTGGCGCCGCGCGTCTGGTCCGCCAGCGTATAGGTGCGCTCCTGCTTGATGCCCCCTTGGCGCAGGTAGCCGTGGAGCGCCGGATTGAAGTTGGAGTAGATCACCGATCCCTCCTCCAGCGGCCGCCCCATCTCGTAGGCCGAGAGTTTCATCTGTGCCAGCGAGTCGCCATAGAAGTCGTTATAGACCAGCAGGATCTCGCACGAGTCGGCGATGATCTCCCCCTGGTCGTTGCGGCTGAGGATGCTGTCGGCAGCCGCGATCTGATAGTTGCTCAGCGGATGCAGCTGCGCCATGAAGTCGCCCGTCACGTAGTTGCCCGTCTCCGGATCCTTCACGCGGCCGAGATAGCCCGTGATGTTGCGTGCGATGACCGAGTCGGCCATGATGGTGCGCGTGCTGAGCTGGAAGGTGTCAGCCTTGACTGTCAACTTGTCGGGATTGTCTATCAGCGAACCGCCGATGTTGTCGGTCGTGTCGTCGCAGGCGGCCAGCGAGAGCGCCGTGGCAGCCAGGGCGAGGCCCCAGACCAACTGATGGAATTTTATCATTTGCTTGTAATGGTCATAAAATCTATTACAACAGGAGGCCACGCCCATTCCTTATCGACAAGGCGCACGGTCCCCCTGCCCGAGGGTACGTCAGAGACGCTGTCTCCGCCTATTCCCCCAACAATTTGCCATAGAAGTCAGCATAGAGTCCCTTGACCTCTGCCTCTGCCTGCGGATGGACGATCAGCGGCTTGTTCTCGCTCTGCGCATAACGGACGAGGTCGGCGTTGACCTGGTCGTCCACCTGTACGACACCATCGCTATAGTCGATGGCCAGTTTGCCCAGTTCCACGGCGTCGAACGTGTCGCCATACTTCTCGATCAGTTCGGCCTTGGCCTCCCTGAACGGCAGGGAGCGTCTGAACTTCTCCCCCAGGTCGCCCGCGGGCTGTTCGCCGAAGAGCGACGTCACCACCTTGGCGTTGATAAACTGCGGTTCGTCGTGGTAGGCCGTCTTCACATAGAACGGTATCACCGAGCTCATCCAGCCTTGGCAGTGGATGATATCCGGCGCCCAGCGGAGCTTTTTGACCGTCTCCAGCACGCCGCGCGCGAAGAAGATGGCCCGCTCGCCATTGTCGGGATAGTCGTTGCCCAGCTCGTCCTTGGTCATGGCCGGACGATTCTGGTAGTAATCCTCATTATCAATAAAATAGACCTGGATGCGCGACTGCGGTATGGAAGCCACCTTGATGATGAGCGGATGATCCGTGTCGTCGATGATCAGATTCATACCCGAGAGTCGGATCACCTCATGCAACTGGCCACGCCGTTCGTTGATCGTGCTCCACTTCGGCATGAAGGTTCTTATCTCGAATCCGGCTTCTTGCATTTTGGCCGACATCAAACCTCCCATCTCTGCCATCTGCGATTGGGTGACGTAAGGGGTGGTTTCCTGGTTGATAAACAATACTTTCTTTGCCATTCTAACTTGTTTTATCGTGATTATTTCTTGACAAAAGTCGCGATAAACACGATTTCCCAGGTGCAAAGTTACGATTTTATTCCCGAATTCGCGGCGGCTTTTCAGATATTTTGTCTAATGGCATCGGCATTTTATTATATTTTTCAGATTACTTTTTGCCTATTTCGTAAAAATGTTGTTACTTTGCACCCGAAATATTTTGCAGATAATGAAAGTATTTGAAAAAAACGCAGACTTGCAGAACGCGCTCTTCGCTGCGCGCAAGCAAGGACAGTCGGTGGGATTCGTCCCCACGATGGGTGCCCTCCACGAGGGCCACGCCTCGCTCATCAAGCGTAGCGCCAAGGAAAACGACGTGACGGTGGTCTCCGTATTCCTCAACCCCACACAGTTCAACGACCCCGCCGACCTCGAACGCTATCCCCGCACATTGAAGGCCGACTGCGCCCTTTGCGAGGCTTGTGGCGCCGACTTCGTCTTCGCGCCTACCGTGAGCGACATCTACCCCACTCCCGATACCCGCCACTTTGAGTTTCCGCCCCAGACGACGGTCATGGAGGGCGCCCATCGTCCCGGCCATTTCAATGGCGTCTGCCAGGTGGTGAGCCGCCTGTTCTACATCGTCCAGCCCACCCGCGCCTACTTTGGCGAGAAGGACTGGCAGCAGATCGCCGTCATCCGCCGTCTGGTCGCCTACATCGGCAGCCACGTGGAGATCGTTCCCTGCCCCGTGGTGCGCGAGGCCGACGGCGTGGCCTTGAGCAGCCGCAACAAGCTCCTCACCCCCGAGGAGCGCGCCATCGCCCCCCATATCGCCCGTGCGCTGATGGAGAGCATCGATTACGCCAAGACCCACACCGTCGCCGAGACCCACAACCACGTGGTCAGCACGATCAACGCCATCGACGGCCTGGAGGTGGAGTACTTCCAGATAGTGGACGGCAACACGCTCCTCGACGTCCAGGACTGGCAGGACAGCGACTATGTGGTGGGCTGCATCACCGTCTATTGCGGCAAGACCCCGATCCGTCTGATCGATCATATCAAGTATAAGGAATAACACACGCTACACTTTCTTTTTTATATGTATATAGAAGTACTGAAAAGCAAACTGCACCGCGTCAAGGTGACCCAGGCCAACCTCAACTACATCGGCAGCATCACCATCGACGAGGACTTGATGGACGCGGCCAATCTCATCGCCGGTGAGAAAGTGCAGATCATGGATAACGACAATGGAGAGCGCTTCGAGACCTACGTCATCAAGGGCGAGCGTGGCAGCGGCTGCATCTGCCTCAATGGTGCGGCAGCGCGCAGGGTGGTCGTCGGCGACACCATCATCATCGTGAGCTACGCCCTGATGGACTTCGAGGAGGCCAAGACCTTCCAGCCCTCTGTGGTCTTCCCCGAGAACAACCGCCTCTGACCCCCTCGGCGGACTTTCCTCCGCCCCGGAGGCCGCCAGCGACGGTCTCGCTATCGCTAATCACGGTCCTGGTGCCGGCAAGGCCCTGCCCAGACCCCAACCCAGTAGATAATCAATGAAGAAAACGATAACAGCATCGCTCCTGCTCCTCTCCTCCCTCGGACTCCATGCGCAGAGCGGCACCAACTCCCCCTACAGCCAGTATGGCCTGGGCGAACTCTCCGAACAGTCGGGCAGTTTCAGCCGCGGCATGAACGGACTGGTCTATGGCCTCCGGCTCAACAACCAAGTCAACGCCCTCAACCCGGCCTCCTACTCGGCCCTCGACTCGCTGTCGTTCATCTTCGACGCGGGCGTGAGCCTGCAGATGACGCAGTTCAAGGAGGGCGGCCGCTCCATCAGCGCGCGCAATGCCGACCTGGAGTATGTGGTGGCGGGCCTTCGCCTGTTTCGCCATGTGGGCGTGAGCTTCGGTCTGCTGCCCTACACCAACGTGGGCTACGACTACTCCAACTCCGCCCACATCAACGGCAGCCTCTCCCCCGAGTCGCCCACGGCCACCTACAACAACAAGTATAGCGGATCGCAGGGCCTCCACCAGGTCTATCTCGGCGTGGGTGCGGAGCCGCTGCGCAATCTCTCCGTCGGCGTCAACGCCTCCTATCTCTGGGGTGGCTACACGAAGTACGTGACCAATACGTATAGCGACGCCTACGTCAATACGCTGCAGCGCACCTACACCGCCGAGGTGCGCAGCTACAAGCTCGACTTCGGACTGCAATACACGCAGCCCCTCAGCGCCAAGGACCAGGTCACGCTGGGTCTGACCTACAGTCTGGGCCACAGTCTCAACGCCGACCCCGAGCTCTCCGTCATCAAGAACAACTCCCAGTTGGCCGTGGCCGACACGACCCGCTTCCGTATCTCCAACGCCCTCGACCTGCCCCATACCTTCGGCGTGGGAGCGGTCTATAGCCACAACGGCCAACTGATGGTCGGCGCCGACTACCAGTTGCAGAAATGGGGCAGCCTCGACTACCCGCAGTATTCCGACCAGGGCGGCTACGGGCTCCAGAGCGGACTGCTCAAGGATCGCCACAAGGTCGTCCTCGGCGCCGACTACTGCCGTGGCGAGCGCCACCGTGGTTTCCTCAGCCGCCTCCACTACCGTGCGGGTATCGGCTACGCCACGCCCTACTTCACCATCAACGGCCAGGACGGCCCCAAGGAGATCTCGGCCTCGCTGGGCCTGGGCATCCCCATCGTCAACAGCTACAACAACCGCTCGATGCTCAACATCTCCGCCCAGTGGGTGCGCCGCGAGGCTTCCTCGATGCTCACGGAGAACACGTTCCGCATCAACATCGGTTTCACCTTCAATGAGCGCATGTTCGCCAAGTTCAAGGTCGAATAGGCCCTGCGAGGGACCTACGTTGACCATAAAGGCTGCCACGACCGCATGAGTTTTCTAAGTCATCACACGAGAAACGACCACCAGGGCATGAGGGGCTTGTTGCCCTCCATGCTCTCTTTCGTGCTGGCAGGGGTCCTGGCCGCGGGCTGCAACCAGCCCAAGGAGCACACCGCCCCCGCCATCCACGACCGCGACTCCGTGCCCATCATGACGACCTACGGCGTCAACACGCTCATCTCCGACTCCGGCGTCATCAAGTATCGCATCGTCGCCGAGCGCTGGGAGATCAACGAGAACCGCAACCCCTCGCGCTGGACCTTCGACAAGGGTATCCTGCTGACGCAGTTTGACGAGCAGAAGCGCGTGCTGGGCTACATCTCCTGCGACAGCGCCGTCTATTACGACAAACTGCGCCGCTGGGTGCTCCGCGGCCGCGTACGCATCCGTACGGCCCAGGGCGTGGAGTATGCGAGCCAGCAGCTCTACTGGGACGAGGCCGAGCACCAGCTCTACTCCCACGTCTTCTCCCATATCAAGACGCCCGACCGCGAACTCCAGGGCAGCTACTTCCGCAGCGACGAGACCATGACGGAGTATGAGATCGGCGACGCCAAGGGCTGGGGCCTCTTCGACAAGGCCGACATGGCTCCCTCGGCAGGCCGCAGAGAGGGGACGCCGATCCCGCCGGGGCCACCTGCCGCCGCCCAGCCCGTCGCCGACGGGAGACCAACGGTTGCCGATCGTCGGCAGCCCTGAATCGTGAATCATATTTGAACCATATTGGACACCTATACCTATAATATAATAGCCATCCTGGCCACCATGGTCCTCTCGGCCTTTTTCTCGGGCATGGAGATCGCCTTCGTGGCCAGCAACCGCCTTCTGATGAAGGTCGGCAAGGACCAGAGCGGACTCTCGCAGCACTGCCTGAAAGTCTTCTACGCCAACCCCAACAGTTTTGTCTCCACCATGCTCGTGGGCAACAACATCGTGCTGGTGGTCTATGGTATCCTCTTCGCCCGCATCTTCGACGGCCTATGGCAGTTGGCCGGCATCAGCAACGACGCCACGCTCGTCATGCTCGACTCCATCTGCTCCACCCT
>UMEF01020265.1_pt1 | contig 15196 bp, 18 predicted proteins | sample 1964671 | NCBI WGS metagenome assembly UMEF01 (sample SAMEA4836012, study PRJEB28245) | human gut metagenome | biome: gut microbiome; material: fecal sample | place: Denmark | collected 2008 | reverse complement strand
AAAATTCAAATATTTAATAAGTATATATATTTAGTTGATTATAAATATAGAATTGTTGAAAGATTTAAAATAAATCATTGTCCTATGTGTGGGAGGAAGTTAAATGATAATAAAGAACACTAATGTTATAAATGGAAAATTATGCAATAATAACAAATATCACAATAAAAAAGTTATATATAATGGAATAAAGTTCGATAGTAAAAAAGAAAAATCTAGATATATCACTTTAAAACAATTAGAAAAAGCGGGAATAATAAAAGAATTAGAACTACAACCGAAGTTCTTATTATTAGATACAATTCATTATAAAGGAAAAACATATCCTAAAACCTATTATAAAGCCGATTTTAAGTATTTTGATAATGAAAAGGGTAAATATATAGTTGAAGATGTTAAAAGCCCTATAACAGCAAAAGACAAGTTATATAGGCTTAAAATAAAAATGTTATTAGCAAAGTATCCTGATATAGACTTTGTGGAAGTAATATAGATGAATTATAATACTACCCTAATAGGTAGTGTACTGATGATATATAAGATGTAATAGTTTAAGTGCTAAAACACCATAGTAGTAAAAGGATGCTATGGAAATTAGGTTGGATGCCTATGAGATAATATCAAAGTCACTATATCATTAGTACAGTATCTATTAAGCAGTACACTGATAATATGCAAGTGTAGGTTAGGTTCGCCAATGGGCACTATATTTCTAACAGGCTAACTGCTTTAGAAAACTAGACATATTATCGGTGTAGTGTTTAATAACACTAAAAATAAAAAGGAGGTGTCAGAAATGGCAAAAAAAAGTAATGGTGGAAAGAAAAAGGTTGATGTTATTAGTTTAGATAATAAGCCAGTTAATCCACAAGTTCAAGAGGAAAAAATAGAAATACCTACAAAGTTTGTTAAGGTTACATCTAATATTCCAAAAACAGCAGAAAGTAAAATCAAATTACATAATGGAAGAGTATATAAAGACTTAGGCAATGGCTATGGTATGTATTCTGATAATGGACAAGTATTTAGACTTAAATAGGAGGTAAATATGGAGTTTATTAAATTAAGAGAAGACAGATATTTAATCAAAGATAGTAATGGCTTGATTGTATCTACCGAAGAAAAACTAAAACTAGAAAAGAAAGAATTAATTATTAAAGATATAGAAAGCAATGAGTGTCAAGGAAAGACTACTCAGAGAATTGAAGAAATAGATAGGGAGTTGGAAAATGGAAACAAGTCTAAATCTAACACTATCAAAAAAGCAAAGCCAACTACTAAATGATATAATTAGACCTAATCTAACTGAAATATATGTATTAGGAAGTACACAAAGTGGTAAGACTTTTGATATATGTTTAGGGTGTATCTTATATGCACAAGCCCTGTATAATTATAATCCAAATGAAACTTACTTTGGTTCTATAACTGGATGGAGTTTGGAAACATTAAAAGGTAACATATTAGAGCCTTTGAAAAAGTTTCTAGATGATATGAAATTAGAAAAAGGAAGAGATTATATATTAAGGTGGCAGACTGATGAAAAGTATCTAGAAATATACAACATTAGATATTATTTCTTTGGTTTTAATAATGTACTTGCATTTAATAAGATATTAGGTAAGCCTTTAATATTCGAGTGGATAGATGAAAGTGCTAGAATATATTCACAGGATAATTTAAGAGAGCCATTTAATGAGTTCCCGGGCAGACAAGTATCTTATGCAGACCATCCTTATTTAAAGACTATACATTCATTCAATGTTGAGGGTGGAGAAAATCATCCATATAAGATTGATTACATAGATAAGAAGCCTTATGCTAAGCATTATTCTTTCTTTCCTTATGACAACCCTAAGATAAAAACAGAAGAAGCAATGAGGAAAGTATTAGAAATGTTCCCACCTGGAAATCTAAGAGAACAAAAGATATTTAATAGATGGATACTTGCAACTGGTAGAGTATTCAATACTATAAACACTATAGATAGTCTTGATAATTATGCTTTTAGAGAAATAGGAATAGGAATAGACTATGGTTCGGTCCATGCGACAGCCTTTGTTCCTATTGCCCTTGCTTATGATAAAGTAAATAAAAAATGGGTATTAATAAGGTTAGAATATTATTATCATAATGCTAAAGAGGAACAAGACAACCCTACAACCGAATATTTTAGCAAGCAATTAAGATTATTCTTATTATATCTAAAAAATGAGTATGGACAAGTGCCTATTACCACTATGGTATTAGATAGTGCTGCTGCTCATTTCCATAATAGGCTAATTGCTGATAATATATCACATACATTAATCAATAAAAGTATGGATGATGTAGTTGAAGGAGTTCAATATATGCAATCTTTGTTCTATAAGGAATATCTTTTTATATATAAACAAAAAGCAATTAAGCATATAACTGATAGTGGCGAATTGGTTTATAGTGGCAAAGATGATGGAATGCTTGAATTAGAAAGTTATAGATATGACTTAAAAGCAAGTGCTAAAAGTGGCAAAGAAGCCTATGTAAAAAAGTTTGATGACCACATAGATGCTTTAAGGTATATCATAATAGAGTTTAAAGAAACTGATAGAGCGCCAGTAGTATAAAAGGAGTTGATTAAAATCGAAATTCGTTGTAAATCTACAAAAAGATATTTGTTTAAAATAGAAATTGAAGAATATTATAAAAATCTAAAGAAGATGGGAATAGAAGTAGAAACTCCACTGGTAATAGAATACCCTTGCCCTAAGTGTAAGATGATAGAAGTATATGAAATTTACCCTACTCATTACATACATATTAGAAGTTATAAAAGAAATGTTGACAATAATAAATAATTATGCTATACTTTAAGAGATAGAAAAGTGCGAAAAAGTGTGTCGAAACATAAGAAGCATATAGTTAAAGAGATAACTATATGTTTTTTTAGTATTTATACACACGGAAAGGAGTTAAAAATGAGAACTCTAATAGAAAAAATAAGTGCCATTTTTAATAAATTAATCGGCAAAATTGCAGAATTTATGCAAAAATTAAGATTAAATTATGAAAATAATAGAAAATGGACTTTGTATTTGTATTTAAATGGTCAATGTATAGATAAAAGAAAAATAGATAAAGACTTCGCTCCTATGGGGAAATTCTATATAGTAAAAGCAAGAGGTATGAAACATTTACTGGGAACTAATAGAAAAGTACAAATTGTGGTTCAAAGTTATAAATATAAATTGACTGATGAAAAGAAAAGAGAGGCTCATATTGAAACTCTAATATATGAAGGAGTTGATATTAAATGAATAATCAAGTAAGATTGAAATCAGCATACAACTATTTAGAGGCTCCATATATAAGAGTAGAGGCAACAGTAACTCAACCTGGTATAACTAATGGAAAGCCTAATATTTACAAGAGAAATGACTATATAATTGCTCCTAGTGGTAAAAAGGTTGCTACATATATAGTAAATCAAATATTCGGTTCAGATTTGGTAACACAGACAGAGGGACTATCAATAAACTGGTTAATGCCTACACTTAAAGAGAGCCTAGAATTAGCAGTATATGAAGAAGAAAGTTTCATATTAATAAATAAGTTTGATAATAAGATATATCTAGAGTGTATCAAGAAATCAGATATACATGATTTAGTGCAAAAGTATGATAAAATAATAAGTGGAACTATAATACAAGAGTTTGTTACTAAAGAAGATATATACGAACTTCATAGAAATATTAAGTTAGAGAATGGTATTACTTATATGACTATGGAAGCATTTAAAGAAGATAAAGGCGGCAAGTTAATACCTATTGATTTAGGAACATTTAACTTAAGAACTGGTAATGAATATATCGCCAAGTACATATTACCTTATGAAAATTTAATAAACATAGATATAGGGCAGAACTTCTTTAAAGATAGTAAAAAGTTCTTAAATGAAGAAATGGAAATATTCAATACCTTTGTTGATGAGATAGAAAAGACCAAAACTAAGATAGTAACAAGTCAACATTATCAAAGCGGAGACATAGTAACTAATTGGCAACCTGCATCTAATCATTACAAAGTAGATACATTAAGTGTTGGTAAATTAGCAGATTACTTTACTTTATTACCTGGTGATAAAGACCATCAGTTATTCGAATTTTTACAAGGTGATATTAGATTTAATGAATATATTAGTTCATTTAAATTCTGCGATTATCAAGTAATTCAAATGGCTGGGCTAAGTCCTGCAACATTTGGTTATGAAAAAGATGCTTATCAAAATGTAGATAGCATAGATTTAAGTAAGAATAATTCTGATATGACTATTGAGGCAATAAAAACACAAATAGAACCTCAAATAAATCATTTACTTGAAAATGTTGTTAAAGCACAGCAAGCGAACAACATACAAGTTAATCTAATACCTACTGAGTTAAATTGGGATTATGGAGCAAATGAAAAATTCAATGATATGAAGAAACTTCAAGTATTAGGAAGAATTCAAAGCGTTGGAAGTGTTCCATATAGCATAAAGGCTAAAATAATAATGCCTATCCTTAATAAGTTAATTGATGATGATTATGTAGGCAAGAATAGTAAATTAATAGAAGAATTAATCAATGCGAATAAAGAGGAAGAAGAAGAAATACAAGTTAAGTTTGGTGAGGTATAATGAAGAAAGACCCATTTAGTTTATTTATAGAAGATAGTGCCTACTATTCAAAGAATGAATATTATAAACTAATGTATGAAACTAAACGAGTATTCTTTGACTACCTAAAAAAAAATAAAACTCTAGCAGAGTTCAAAAAAGAAACTGCAAAAATATGGGAAAAGGTAAACCATAAATATATGGCTGAAAGAATAAAAGAACTTGAAGATATGATAATGGCTAGAGATTTAGAAGGAAATAAAATAATAAATCCTGATGCCGAATATAAACAAATATATGAAATAGCAAGTGAAAAAGTATTCCAAAATGTAGAAAAGAAATATAAATATAACATTGATGAATATTATAAAGACAGAAGAAAAACAGCAAACAAAAGTTATATAGATAGAGAAAGTTATTTATCTAAGTTAGTAACTAAATATGATGAAGTACAAGCAACCATTCCATACCATAATAAAGATGGAAGTGTAAGAAGTTGGCATAACATAGCAGATTATAATTCAATGCTATATAATACTAATCTTAATCATACAGGATGGAATAGAACAATGTATGATGCTAATTTATTAGATAAAGAACTTTTATACTTACCAGCCCATACATTCGCTTGTCCTTTATGTATGCCTTATCAAGGAAAGGTATATAGTAAAGAGGGAAAGAGTGGATATACTTCTGATGGAATTAGATATTATCCACAAGAAGAAGCAATTGCTGGTGGTGTAGGTCATCCTAATTGCAGACACCAATGGACTATATATTGGGATAAAGACCAAATACAAGAGAATGATTATAATTCTGATAAGTGGCAAGAAGATTACGAAAAAAAGCAAAAGATACAAGCCCTACAACTAAAAAGAACTAAATTAAAAAATGATAAAAAGATATATGAAAATTTAGGAAATGGAAGTGAGGTAGATAAAACAAATGCTAAAATAAAAAAAATAAATGCTACTATAAAAGAATTAAATAAATAGACCAATTGCTATTAAGTCTATAAAAGGTTAGCAGTCGCGACACACTTTTATCACTTCTAAAAAAGGAGAATGATAAATATGAATTTTGATATTACTAAATATCTAAAAAATAAAGAGATTACTATAAGTAATGATGACCTAGATATTTCTGCAATGGAAAAAGACCTTTATAAAGGTTATACAAAGAATAGCGATATTCCTAAGCCTGATTACTCAGGATATGTAAAGAAAGAAGAATATACTAAACTTCAAGGAGACTATACAAGTCTAGAAACTAATTATAATAATACTGTTAAAACTTTAAGTGAGACAAATGATAAGATGACTAGATTAAGTCTAGAGAATAAACTTGTTAAAAAAGGATTTAAAGAAGAAAACTTTGATGAAGTAGTTAAGTTAAGAAATAGTCTTTATGCTGATGAAAAAGATGATGACAAAGCAATTGAAGGAATAGTAACTAGATTTAAAAACACATATTTCCCAGAAGCAGAAAAGAAGAATAACATACCATTTACACAAGCACCTAATGAGGGTGGAATAAATGGAAACAATGCTAATACTGGTAAAGATATAAAGATAACAAGAGGTACTAGTATTAAAGACTTAATGATACCTGTAACTAAATAATTTTAGTTAAATATAGAGGAAAGAAAAGGAGGAAGAAATTATGAATTTTACAGGAGTAAATTTAGACCTACAAGGTTTAATGAAAAGAACTTATGCTAATTTACTTTACAATTCTCAATTCTATAAAATGCTAGACAGAAGATGGTTTGAAGTCGGAAGAACTGGCACTCCAATCATTGAGATTGTTAAGCAATTAGACACTGCATTAAATGTAAGAAATAATGTAGAAATCGCACAAGGAGGAATTACAAACGAACTTGCTACTTACAATTCAGTAAAAGTTGACTTAACTGAATTACCTATGGATTATTCATTTAGAGTAAGCCCTATAGTAATGGGTAGTGGTATCGAAAGAGCAATTGAGGGACAAATCGAATTAAAAGAGGCTCAAATCTCTAGACAAATCGATGTTTATGGCTTTAATAAATTAAATGCTGATATTACAGGACCTCAAGATGGTTCAATGGCTTATACAGATGGTCAATGTACTAAATGGGCTCCATCAAATGGAACTGAAACTATTGAATTAATTAATGATTTAAAATCTAAATTGTTCGATAGAAATATCTATGATGGATACCTATTAGGACTAAGTTCAAATGCTTATGCTTACTTTATCTCAAGTTTAACATCAGTTCTTAAATTTGAAACAAGAGCAGGTGTTGAAGGTGTTGATATGGGACAAGTTGCTGATGCTTATGGCGTTAGTGTATTCCAAATCAATAGTAATGTAATTGAAAAAGATAAAGATGGTAAAGATACAAATGTAGTTGGATACTTTGCTAATGAAGTTGGTACAGTTGGTGATACTTTCTGGAGTTCATTCGCTCAATATAATGGTAACTTCCCTGGATACCCAGGATACTTCGTTGTTGAGGGAAATGTTATGTTCGGAGCAAAAGTAGTTAGACCAGAAGCAGTAATTAAATTAGTTGAAAGTTTACCTGTTGTATCTGCAGGTTCATTCGATGCAGGAACTCATGAACAATCATATACTCAGGCTACTCCATTTAGTGGTACTGATGTTGATAAGTTTGAAGCAGCAGGTTTACCAGCAGGATTAACACTTAACCCTACAACTGGTGCTATCACAGGTACACCTACTGAAGCAGGAAATTATCATGTTTCTGTATATGGTATTGATAAATATGGTAACTACTCTAATGCCTTTAGTGGCGACATAGTAATTGCCTAAATAGAAATGAGGTGGGAAAATGCAATTTTTCACAAAAGAGGAATTCGAGATTAAATATCCCGAATACTCAAATGCTGATATTTCAACTTGGCAGATAGAAGCGGTATGTGAGATGATTTTCTCACAAGTAGGCTTAATATATAGGGATGCTAGTTGGGATACAATTAGTGTCCCTTTGCCTATTAAAAATGCTTCTATGGAACAAATGAGGTTCGTATTAGAACATGATATTCCATTTGTTGATTTTGATAAAGATATAAAGGCAGGAACAATGAGTTCTCCTTTAAAGACTGATTATTCTACTTTAGCATTAAGAATACTTGCTAATAATGGATATCTATATAGAGGTACACCAATGTCTAGTAATATGGCTCTTACTATACCATTTGGAGGCGAGTAAAATGTTTCTAGTAAATGGTATGAAAGCAACATTAAGGCAATTTAATCGTGATGAAAATAATGAAATATTTGATGATACTAATTATAAAGAAATTACAATTAAATGTTGCCCTTTTGATTGCGAAAGCGCTATAAGGTTCGGTATTTATACAGTGCCTGAGGCTACTGGTTATTACCAAGTTGGAAGGCTTGTTGATGTAAAGGTAGGAGACCAAATAATTTATCTAGGCAAATATGCTGATAATAAAGTTCATACAGTGTTAAAAGTTCAAGATAGTTGGATATTTAATAGAGTAGAGAATAAGATGATAGTGGTTAAATAATGGCTGATGTTAAAGTAAATTGGTATCCAGGAAAGAAAAAAGAAGTATTAGATGCTTCTGATAAGATAATGTATTCAATAGCAAAACAGACACTTGATAGAACATTTCCTCATATTCCTATGTCAAGAAGAAAAGGAGTAGTCCACATGAGACAGACTTCAATGGCAGCAGGAGTTAGAGGAAGTAATGGAGATTATTATATAGGTTCTTATACTGATTATGCTAAATATGTATGGATTATGCCTCGTAATACTAATTGGACTGAACCTGGTACTTTTGGCAAATGGTATCAAGAAATATATACTAAACAAAAAAAGAGTATTGTCGGTATTGCTATAAAGGAGAATGAATTGAAATGACAAGAGAATTATTAGAAAAGAAACAATTAATCTTAATTAAATATCTTCAAAATATAGTTAGTGGCTATACCACTGATAAATGGAAAATAAAAGCCGAATATTCAACAAATGATAATGATAGTAGGGTAATAACAGTACAAGAAAAAAGCGGACAAAAACAAGTATTCTATGGCGATATATTGCCCATGTATAATTATTATATGGTTGACATATATGGACTTACAATTAAAGAGTGTAAAGAATTATCTTTATTAATAGGTAATCTAATAGGAAAATCAGAAAGAATAGAAGTTGAAAATAAAGAAACTAATAAATTGGAAAGGTGGCAAATTATATTTACTCAATATGTTAATCCACAAGCAATAGAGTATATGGATATCAGAAGAGTTGGATATAATTCAACCTTACAATGTATTATAAGTAAGATTTATGAAAAAGATTTATAGAAAGGAAGTGTAAATATGAATGAATTTTATGTAAATAATAGAGAAGTCATTAAAAACTTAGGTTTAAATACTGGTACTAGTTCATCAACTACATTTACTGCTATGTGTACTACTACTGAGGTTGGTTTAACTACTGATTTCGAACAACAAGACTGGTATGTTTGGTGTGATGCCATTCAAAGAAGTATAATTACTGGTGCTGCCATCTCTATTGACACCACTGTTAAGATTGATATGAATAATGCTTCTATAGTTAAAATACTTGGCGATATTCATACATTAATCAAAGATGGTACAGTTGCTCAATTCAACAATCAACTAGTACAATTTGAATTGTTAACAGGAGTTCAAGAAGGAGCATTGACTTATACTAAGTATAAAGTGCCTTGTACTTTGAATTTTAGTGATTTAGGCGGTGCTGCCGAAGATAGTGGCGAATTTGCATTGACTATTGTTGTAACTGGCAAAGGAGAAGTTGTAACACAATAAACCTATAAGGGTTGGGTTAAAAGCCCAGCCCTTTATTTTATAATAAGGAGGTGGAATAAATGAATGGAGGAGAAGTCATCTTTAAGTTTAAAGGTGATGATAAAGACCTAGAAAAAAAGACTAATGGTGTCGCCGGTAAATTGAAAGCAAGTACTATTGCTATTGGTAACTTAATGTCTAGTGCTATTGAAAAAGTAGGTAGTTCTTTATTAGGACTTGGTAAAGATGCCTTGCAAGGTGTTGCTGATTTAGAACAGAATATCGGAGGTGTAGAGACACTTTTCAAAGATAGTGCTGATACAGTCATAGAGAATTCTAAAAAGGCTTATACAACAGCCGGAATAGATGCTAATAAGTACATGGAACAAATAACTTCATTTAGTGCTAGTTTATTACAAAGCCTAGGCGGAGATACTGCGGAAGCAGCCAAAGTCGGCGATATGGCTATTCAAGATATGGCAGACAACTCAAATAAGTTCGGTACTTCTATGGATTTAATACAAAATGCTTATCAAGGCTTTGCAAAACAAAATTATACCATGTTAGATAATTTGAAACTTGGTTATGGTGGCACAAAAACAGAAATGGAAAGATTACTTGCAGATGCTGAAAAGATATCAGGAGTACATTATGACATTTCTAACTTAAATGATGTATTTAATGCTATTCATGTAATTCAAGGAGAATTAGATATAACAGGAACAACCGCAAAAGAAGCCTCTACTACTATAAGTGGTTCAATAAATAGTGCGAAGTCAGCATTTAGTAATTTCTTAAGTGGTGCAGGTGGTATAGAAGAAGTAATAAGTACCTTTACTACTGCAGGAACAAATATATCAAATGCTATAGTAAAAATGGCTCCTCAAATAATAACAGGCTTAACTACTTTATTGAATAATTTGATACCTTTAATCGGGCCTTTACTTCAAGCGATATTACCAGCACTAATACAAGGAACTTCAACATTAATAATGGGGCTAGTACAAGCATTACCTAGTATTATTCAAATATTAATGGGTATGTTGCCTACTATAATTCAAGAATTGGCAAATATGCTACCAGTTATACTTACTTCATTAATTCAAGGGCTAGTCATGATTATTCAAGCATTAGCAGAACAAATTCCTGTATTAATACCAGTCATAATAGATGCTATTCTTAGCACTATACCTATATTAATTGATAATTTACCTTTATTCATAGAGGCTGGTTTCAAATTATTAGGTGGCTTAATTGCTGGTATATTAAATGCTATTCCTACATTACTAGCAAGAGCAGGCGAAATAGTTGTTGATTTAGTTGATTATTTCAAAAAAATGCCACAAATGATGTGGGATTGTGGTAAAAATTTAATACAAGGTCTTTGGAATGGTATTAAGTCTGCTAAAGATTGGGTACTTGATAAGATAGCAAGTATAGGTAATTCAATAATGAAAAAAATCAAAGGAATATTTGGAGTACATAGTCCATCAACAGAATTTGCTTGGATAGGTAAGATGAATATGGTTGGTTTAGAAAAAGGTATGGAAGATATGAAAGGACAAGTTAATTCAACAGTCGGAGGAATGTTTGATGATATGTTTAGTTTATCCCCTAGCCTATATGGAAGTTCAAGCACCAATTTAAGTCCACAAGTTAATGTAGTAGTAAATAATAATATGGAACAAGACCCATTAGGACAAATGGTTAATAATATTAAGACATTTAGCGGTGGTTCTAAAAACGATTATAATTATGGAATGGGAGGAGCATAAATATGAGTAGATTAAAAATGTTAATAAACAATGAAGAAGTAGTATGTAATAAAGAGTTTACTATAACAGAAGAAATACTTACTACTTCCTCTACCATTCTCAATAATTGCTATCCAAAAAGTTGGGAAAATGACAGAAATTATACTTCAAGATTTTATTATCCTAAAGATTATTCAAAATGTAAGATTTATAAAGATGATGTACTTGTCTTTTGTGGAGTAGTAAAAAATTCAGGTAATATAAGTCTTAATCCTAGATATCCTCACTTTTGTAGTTTACAAATATTAGATTTCAAAACTTTGCTTAGTGAGGGCGAGACATTAGATTTTGTTATAAACAATAAAACTATAACAGAAGCAATAGAGATGATAATAGATGCGATTAAAGATTATGGCTTCGTGCTAGGGAATATCAATATATTTGGTGCTGATGATATAATTGGTGCTTATTCAACACAGAATAAGACTGCCTATGATGTATTTCAATATTTAGCAGACATAACAGGCTCTAAATGGTTTACAAGACTTATTGATGAAGATAAGGTTGCTATTGACTTTTATGACCCTACATTAATGACAAGAGGAAAAAATATTGAATATAATGTTGCTTGGTTTGAAGAAAATAATATAAATGATATTTCATTTAATTATGGAAGTAGAGATTATAGAAATAAACAAATAATGCAGTCAGATGAAGTATATGCTAGTATAAATTATACAGAAATATTAATTGCTAATGGATACAACAATAACTTTTTAACAAGTTCAAATATAGGTTCAATAGCAAGTATATCTGTAAATGGTGTTTCTAAGACATTTACAACAAAAGCAAATAAAGATATTGGAATAGAAGCAGATTTTTATTATACACCAGGCAAAAATCAAATAGAGAGCGAAGAAAATTATTCTGCTGGAACTCAGATACAAATAGTATATCAGCCTCTTGTAAAAGGTAGGCAAATAGTGTATAATAATGATGAAGTAGATAGAATAAAAAATCAAACAGGAAGAAAAGGTATTATAGCAAGATATGAGAATAGAAACGATGTCCTTTCAAGTGCAGAACTTGATAAAGTGGGACAATCATATATTAAATATAAAGGTAGTGCAGAAATTAATTTAAAAGTAGTAACTGATGATAAAGATATTTACAATATAGGTCAAATAGTACACTTTGATGCTCCTATTGATGATTTAACACAAGATTATATGGTAAAAAGAAAAGAAATAAAAGTAATAAATACAACAGACCAAGAAAAGATATTCTATACTTATGAATTATCAAGTTCGTTCAATAGTGAAAGAGCAATAAATTGGTTTGATAATCAAAGAAATAAAGCAAGCGGCAATATTCAAGAGGGCGAAAGCATAACAAGAAATATTGATATAGAGAATTCGGCAAATATTATATATAATAATTTGAATATTAGTGAGATTACTGCTATTGGAGATAATATCTTAAATTGCACACTAAACGCTCCATTTAAAAGTTAGGAGGTAATTATGACAGAAGATTTTAAAGAAAAAACACTATCGTATTTGTGTGGTAAATTAGAGATAGGAAATAAAGAAGAAGATATAAATTGGGAAGCATTAAAATCAACTACTAATAATCTATATGATTATTTAAAAGTCGAATTTAATCCTAACTTTGAGATAATCGGACAAGTACAAAGCCAAGGTTTTATTGTTATTTATGGTAATTATGGCGATTATGGTGAATTAAACAAAGGCTTTTTAGTTATATTAAATTCTGAATATATACCAATTAAAAAAATCACTAAATATAAAAGTGGTACAGATATAAATACAATACAAAGATTAAATGTTGATGAAAACAACAATTTCTATATGTTAGAAATTATTAATAATAGATATAGATTTAATATGCTTAACAATTTTTTAGTTACTTTAACTAATGAATATGAAGTAATATTAAAGAAATCTTATTTTTTACCTAGTTCATATTCACTCAGAACAATAGATGGGGAAGGAATAACTCAAATGAAAAAAGTACCAGGAATGGCAACGTATCTTTTTGGCTTTAACTTATATAAAAGTGCTGCTGTTTATTACCCTACAGTGTTGGAGTTAAAAGTTAATGTAGGAACAGAAAATGACTGGATAGAACATAAAGACATAAATACATATGGTAATTATAAATTGAGTGATTTATACTGCACTGGAATAAATAATTTAGTTAAATTTAGGCTTGCATATGTTAGGTTTGGCAATGATGGTTCTTCATCAACTGGCGAATTGGTTTATGATGGTTCAAATATTATCACAAGGAATGTAAAAGAAAATGATGCACTATATTTAAAATATCTAGACGATAATTTCGCATATTCTAGTGGTATTGATTATGATTATAGTAATGATAAAGTTACGTATTCTATATATAGAGTTAATCTATCACATGGAACAATATCTAAAATATGGGAATTCGTATTTGATATGTTTAATTATGGACCTTACAGTGTCGAAGGGATAAATCTTTTGCAAGTAGATGGTGAATTCTTCTTTAACTATATTTATGGTTTAAATAAAACAAATTATGGGGTAGGGATAGGGAAGATAGTAGGTACCGAAGTTTATACTAAATTCTTAAAAGAATATCCTGTTAATGATACTATAGCATTGAACTTATTTTATATATCAAAAGTATACAATCTTTATAATTACTATTTTCAAAACAAAAATGAAGTACATAATATAAAACAAATATATAATATATCAAACTATAATGGAAGTGAATATACAGATGTTGATAGTTTAGTACCTACACAAGGAATATTAATAAATAATCAAAATGAAATTATATTCGCAAGAAACTTATATAATAAAACAATAAGTGGAAGAACAACACAAAGCACTATTGAAGTACCAAATATTTATTTAAATGATGATATTATATCAAAAGAAAACTTGCTAGGTAAAACTAATTCTATATTAATAAGTAATAATCAGACAATAACAAAAAACATATATGAGACACTAAATATAAACTTCATTAATACCTTGCAAATAAGAAATGATAATGATGAAACTAATTCTATACTTAACCCAATAGGAGCAAGCAGACTAAATAATAGTATATCTAATTTAGCAGACTATGAAAATGCGAAAATGAGTAAATATAGAATTAACTACTCAGATAATACAAATAGAATAATAAACAATATATGGGCTCCAATAGGAAACTTTTATAGAACTATCATAAATATTTATGTAAATAAAGAAATAAAAAGCATAGATTTTATATCAGATGATGAAACTACAACTTATTGTTCTATTAGCCCAATATTAGAAATAAATAAGATTTATAAAATTAAACAAGATGTATATATAGATGAAAAAATACAACCTAATGAAGTATTTTATGGTGTTGATGAAGTATTTTATAATGATGAAAAGGTTTATTATTAAGGAGGTAATAAAATGGCAAAATATATGCAAGATAGTACCGATATTCAAATAAACGAAGTAAGCGGTACTGATAATATTAATTTTAGTTTTAAAAGTGGCAATAGTTTATCACAAGAAATAAACAATATAAATACAAAAATTGGTAATTTAGACAATTTAGAAACTCCTACAACTAATAATTTAGTAGGAGCAATTAATAGTATAGTAGAAAGTGGAAGCAATGCAAATGGAGACTATATTAAATACTCAGACGGCACTATGATATGTACTAAAAAAGTAAGTTTCGTAGGTTTGCAATTTACAATTGCATGGGGTAATGTATATGAAACACCACCAGTCGAATTAGGAGATTATGCACAGGAATTTGTTGACATTCCTTTAATGTTTATTACTGCTGCTACTTCTTCCGCAGTGGCTGAAGGGGTTGGCAATACAAAAACTGGCTTTGGAAAAGTTACTTTTTACAGACCAATAAGAACTGATTATGCTGACTATCGTTATAATTTTTATTTAATGGCAATAGGTAAATGGAGGTAAAATATGAG
>UMEF01008507.1_pt1 | contig 15311 bp, 12 predicted proteins | sample 1964671 | NCBI WGS metagenome assembly UMEF01 (sample SAMEA4836012, study PRJEB28245) | human gut metagenome | biome: gut microbiome; material: fecal sample | place: Denmark | collected 2008 | reverse complement strand
ATCATAACACAGGGGTTTGCACTTGATCCACAATTTCCGGTAGCGATATAAGAAAATACGGACGCTGATTTCTCAGTATCCGTATTCTTGGTAGCGGGGGAAGGACTCGAACCTCCGGCCTCCGGGTTATGAGCCCGACGAGCTACCAACTGCTCTACCCCGCGATGTGATTGGACTACAAAGGTAAGCATTATTTTTGGTTTTGCAAACTTTTGCTTAACTTTTTTCACTTTTTCCCTGTGACAACCATGAAGGTCACGGCGACCAAGGTGATGGCCACGCCGACTATTACATTGACAGTGAGCGACTCGCCGAAGAATATGGTACCGACGGCGATGGCTGTTACAGGCTCGAAGACTCCGAGCACTGATGTTTTGGTAGCGCCGATCACTCGGGTCGCGATCGCCAATGTCAGAAGTGAGACCAGTGTCGGGAATATCGCCAGACCAGCAAGGTTTGCCCAGCAGAACCAGCCGTGGACGCCGCTTAGGAATCCGCCACCGCTGAACGCATTATGGATAATGAACAACAGAGATCCAGTAAGCAGCGCATAGAAGGTCAGCACCAGATTGGACACGGTACGAAGTCTGCGGCTACGGTTCACGACCACAAGATACAGCGCATAGGAGAGCGCAGATGCTCCCGCCAACAGGAGCCCCGTCATGTTCAATGAAAGACTGCCGGACGGCTTGCACAATATGACGACACCCACGAAGGTCATCAGAATCGACAGCCAGACCTGCCATGTCGGATACACCTTGAGAAATACCATTATCAATGCGACCAGGACAGGATAAAGGAATACTATGGTCGTGGCAAGACCCGCCGGAATGTATTTGTAAGACACGAACAAGAGCATACTGCTGAGCCCGAAAAGCAACCCGAGTATGCACAATCTGAGGAACTGCGCCTTGTTCACTTTGAAGGATTCCCTCTTGAACAGAAGCCAGGCTCCGAGAATCGCAACTGCGAGCAAGTATCTGATGGACAGCATTGTATCCACTGATACTCCCATCTCGAGAAGCGGCTTGGCGAAAAGCGGATTCAGGCCATAGGTAACACCTGCGACAATACCCGCAACATATCCCCAAAAAATATTCTTGTTTTCCATAACTGTATTTACAACAACTGCCGCACCAAGGTTTCCCAAGGAACGGCAATTATATGAATCCGAAAAAAATTACTTGCAAATGAACGTCACGAGCGCATCGACATCTTCTTTGGCGAAAGACATCTGCTCTCCCGTCGAAAGATTCTTGACATTGACCTTGCCGGCGGCAGCCTCGTCACCGCCATTGATGGAAACGAACGGAATCCCCTTCTTCTCCGCGTAATCGAACTGCTTCTTGAGCTTGGTCTGGTCCGGATAGATCTCGCAAGACACCCCTGCCTCACGTAAAGTCCTGACTACAGGGACGATATAAGGAAGCACGGAAGCGTCCATATTGGCGAACAATACTGTAGCGGAACCGGCCAGGCCCTTAGGGAATTTGTCCAGGCCCTTCAGCACGTCATAGATACGGTCAGCGCCGAAAGATATGCCCACACCGGACATTCCGGGCAGGCCGAAGATACCGGTAAGGTTATCGTAACGTCCTCCGCCACAGATACTTCCGATAGCATAGTCAAGAGCTTTCACCTCGAAAATAGCACCAGTATAATAGTTCAGGCCACGGGCAAGCGAGAGATCCATCTCCACCTTCTGGCTTACACCTGCATTGGCAATGAACCCGAACAGCTCTGCAAGTTCGTCGAGTCCCTTGAGACCTTCCTCCGAAACAATACCTGACGCGGATTTGCCTTCCATCAGGCCGCGCATTACGGCAATCTTCTCCTCCGTCGTACCTTCCAATTTCAGAATCGGCTCAATCACTGCAACTGCCTTCTCGTCAAGACCTTTCTCCATCATCTCCGCCTCCACGGCCTCCAGTCCGATCTTGTCCAGTTTGTCAATGGCCACCGTAATGTCGGTAACCTTGTCCGGATAGCCACAGATTTCTGCCAATCCGGTGAGCACCTTGCGGTTATTGATCTTGATGGCGACATTGATACCGAATTTCGTGAATACGGTGTCCACGATCTGCACGAGTTCAAGCTCGTTCAGCTGCGACCTGCTTCCGATAACGTCGGCATCGCATTGATAAAACTCGCGGTAGCGACCTTTCTGCGGACGGTCCGCACGCCAAACCGGCTGTATCTGGAAACGCCTGAACGGGAACGCGATCTCGTTCTGATGCTGCACCACGTAACGCGCGAAAGGAACCGTCAAGTCATACCTCAAGCCCTTTTCGCACACTTCCGAGGTAATCTTGCCGCTGTTCAGCGTACCATCCTCGTTCTTGTAATTTTCAATGTCAATGCGGCCGAACGCATCACCGCTGTTAAGGATACGGAAAAGCAATTTGTCGCCCTCGTCGCCATATTTTCCGAGAAGAGTGGAAAGGTTCTCCATGGCAGGAGTCTCGATCTGGACATATCCATAAGTCCTGTAAACAGAACGGATAGTATCGAATATGTAATTCCTCGCGGCCATTTCTTCCTGACCGAAGTCTCTTGTCCCCTTAGGTATAGACGGTTTCTGTGCCATAGCATTCTAAAATTAAGTCAGCAAAATTAACAAATATGTAATGATAAAAAAAATGCACGTCTATATATTTTTTGTACATTTGCGTGATGTGGAATCCTGATGCGGCATTAGGAATTGCCAATAGGAATTACTACAGATTAGCAAAACTGATTATTCTAAATTTTTGATAAATATGAAAGATTTTGTCAAAATGACATTGGCCGTAATATGCGGCCTGTTTATAATGGGAGTGGTAGGATTTATCCTGTTCTTCGGCTTCGTGGGCGCACTTGCGTCATTGGGGAACGAGACTCCTGTAATTCCGCGATCCGGGGTACTGGACATGAACTTGAGTAAAATCATTCTTGCCGAGCAGGGGCAGGACGTAAATCCGGTTGCCATAATGCAGGGCGATGAAACCAAGACAATAGGATTGTGGGATGCGGTGCAGTCGATAAAGGCCGCAGCGGCTGATCCTGCCGTACAATACATATTCCTGCGTCCGGAAGGATTGCAGTCAGGCATTGCCCAGATGGAAGAACTCCGCAGGGCTCTTGCTGATTTCAGGGCAAGCGGCAAGGCTGTGGTTTCATATATCGAAAATCCGACCACAGGCGCCTACTATCTGGCGTCCGTTGCGGACAAGGTCTATATGGGCAATTACTGCGGCGGCACCAGCATGGTGACCGGTGTCGGTACCCAGCTCATTTTCCTGAAGGACCTGCTTGACAAGCTTGGGGTCAATGTCCAGCTGATCCGGCACGGCAAATTCAAGTCTGCCGGCGAGATGTACATCAAGAGCAGTCCGAGTGAGGAGAACATGCTCCAGAACCAGGAAATGATAAATTCCATCTGGGGCAATCTTTCCGCGGAAATCTGCAGCAGCCGTGACATCACTGAAGAAAAGCTGAATTCTCTCGTTGACAACCTGACATTGACGACACCGGAAGACTTCAGAAGCAACGGCCTTGTAGATGAGCTGCTTACAAAAGAAGAGCTCAGGGGCAAGCTTACCGACCTGGCTGTAGAATCCAGTTTTTCGGACTTGAAGATGATTCCGTTCAGCGACTACGTTATGGTCAATGCCTCAGTTCAGAAAGTGGCCAAAACCAAGGTGGCGATAATCTTTGCTGACGGCAATATTGTAGATGGCGATGCCAAGGAGCAGGTGGCAGGTGACCGTTTCGCCTCCATAATCTCAAAGGTCAGGGAAGACGCTTCTGTCAAGGCCGTAGTGCTCAGGGTTTCATCTCCGGGCGGAAGCGTTCTTGCATCAGAGAAAATCAAGCAGGAGATCGACCTGCTCAGGAAAGAGAAACCGGTAATCGCTTCTTACGGCAACTACGCCGCTTCCGGAGGTTACTGGATTTCAAACAGTTGCGATAAAATCTTCAGCGACCCGTCCACATTGACAGGCTCTATCGGCGTGTTCAGCATGATTCCTGATTTCAGCAAGACCGCCAAGGATATTTTCCATGTCAATGTAACTTCTGTCGGCTCGAACAGGCACAGTGACATGTATTCGCTCACAAGGCCGCTGAATGCTCAGGAGACCGCCTATATGCAGAAGTCTGTCAATGATATATACGATGCCTTCCTTAAAAATGTGGCAGAGGGCAGAGATATGACTACAGACGCAGTGGACAATATCGCTCAGGGACGTGTATGGACCGGCTCCGACGCCCTCAAGATAGGTCTGGTAGATGAAATCGGCACATTGACAGATGCGTTCCGATATGCGCTCACGGCAGCTGGCATCGACGAGAGTGAAAGCTACAGCGTGGACTGCCTGCCGAAGCCTCAGACATTGATGGAAATGCTGCTCGAATCATTCGGCAGCACCACTTCCGCATTCGCAGGAACGCCGTTCAGTTCGATCGAAAAGGCTTTCAAAGGCTGGAACTGGGAAACATCCGAGAGGACGTTCGCCAGAATGCCTTATATCTACGAAATCCAGTTGTAGCCAGGTCGCGATGCATCGCCCGATAGCATTTAGCTTCCATAAAAGTTTACTTTTTTTGGTAAACTTTTTTCAGGACGATACATTAGGCGCAGCGCGTAAAGCGTTAATACTCAGCGGAATAGCCACTTTCAGAGTTGCAAAAACACCAACTCTGAAAGTGGCTTAACTATTGATAATCAGAGGATTACGCGTTGCGCCCCAACATCACCGTTCTCCACCACACGCCACATCACCGTTCTCCGGAGCATTCCACATCAAAGTTCTCCACCATATTTCACGTCACCGTTCCCCACCACATTCCACATCAAACGTTCTCCACCACATTCCACACCACCGTTCTCCACCATATTTCACATCACCGTTCCCCGCCACATTCACATCACCGTTTCCCACCATATTCCACATCAAAGTTATCCACCATATTCCACATCACCGTTCTCCGGAACATTCCACACCACCGTTCCGAGCCACATTCCAACATCAAAGTTCTCCACCATATTCCACACCACCGTTCTCCACCACATTCGTCATCAAACGTTCTCCGGAGCGCGAAGATAGAGTTTCAGAATAGAAGCCGTGACCGGAGTAACCATGACAGACTCATCGACGCGGAAAAAGAACCGACCGGAAACGTAGCCGCAGACGCCGGCCACCCGCACGCCGCGAACCGCATCAGTGCCAATGTTATCCGCTCCTCTCTTCGAAGTTTCACTATCAGAAACATCACTGGACGAGTCTCCACTCTCCGCCCTCTCGCTTGCCGAACCGGGCAGGACAATGACCAGAGCACGGGACTTTTCTTCAATGCTCAACCTCAGACCGGTAAAGATATCGCTGAGCTTTTTCTTGCCATTGAGCCCGACAGGACGCATCCAGTCCCCATTTTGCCAACCGCGCAACAGGAACGGTAAGGTCAATGCTTCTAACGAAAATGCCGCAATCCCTTCTCGGGCCAATGACTTGGCATCTGCTACCGGGTCCGCGCCTGCTTCGGAAACAGAGACATTGACACGAAAATCATCGAAAACATATTCGCCGGTCGTGCGGACCACCGAGCAGGCCTCATTCTCGTTTATCACTGTTCCGCCGGTCATCAACGTGCCGCGTGACCTGCGGGCTGAGCCTCGTCCGGCCAATCCGCTGTATGACAAGCCGGACCCAACAAAAGAGGACGTGATTGACGCCGAGCCTCGTCCGGGCAATCCGAAGCACTCCCCCAAGCCGTGATTCTCAAACGCAACCGGCGAAGATTCTCCGCCCTGCTTATCAACTTGAGCACCACCCGGAGTACCTCCCCACTTACCAACCTTCACACTGCCCCGCTTACCGACCTGCACACCGACAGGCGTACCAACCGTCACACCACCCCATAGATCACCCTGCAGATTAGCCCTATCCCCATGAACATCAGCGAGTTCGCTTATGGCAGGGCTCTCCGGCACTACCCGAGCGGCCTTTCTGACAATCAGGCACTCCCCTGCCGTAATAAGTTCGTAGCCCGGCGCCTCGAAGACCTTACCGGAAAACGTCTTGCCGCTTTCAAGCAGACGCACCACCGGTTCGAGAAGCCTGTCTCTGAAGCCATACGCTTCCAACAGTCTGTACAGCACATATTTATAATGCTTCAGATGACAAAGCCTTACTGCATTGACACGAAGCAGTTCATCCTTTCCGGCAGGCTCGCAGACACCATCACGCACAGAAAGGAAATAATCATCCGCAATCTCCTGCACCTCGGAAAACGCATTCATCTCCCGGGCAAAAGTCGTCAGGAACGACGGATTCAGACTCTCAAAAACAGGGAAAACAAGATGCCTTATACGATTCCTCTTATAGACAGTTTCAGCATTGGTCCTGTCATCATGATACTCCAGAGAGTTGGCTGCCACATATTCCTCAATCTGTTTACGACTGAAAGACAACATTGGCCTCAACAGGCGCACACCTGACAATTCGTCCCTGGTCACAGGAACTACTGTTTCCACCTGCATACCGGTCACGCCGCGCAGTCCTGTCCCACGTAAAAGATTCAGAATCAATGTCTCAGCATTGTCATTTGCATTGTGCGCGACAGCCACTCCATAGTATCCATTGTCCTTGCACAACGACGCGAACCAGTCATATCTGAGTTCTCTCGCGGCCATTTCAATGCTGATATTATGTGATGAAGCGTACTGTTCCGTATCGAAATCCGCCTTATGGTAACGCACACCGTTCCGCCCACACCAGGCAGCCACAAGCGCCTCGTCCGAATCACTGTCCTCACCACGGAGATGAAAATTGCAGTGCGCCACTGCAAACCTCCGTCCTGCAGAACTGTTCAGGAACAATGAAGCAAGGCATATGGAATCAATGCCCCCGCTTACTGCAAGAAGGGCTGTTTCCTTTTCCGGAACCAGCCCCACTATCGTTCTGTCAAATGATTTCTGAATCATCATATTGCCTGTTACCTCGGTCTTGAAGCGATCGTATATGAGAAGCCGAATGCCAATGACTCCTTGAACTGTACCGCCTTACGTCCATCAGGATATTTCTTCAATGTCTTCTCAGTCTTCACCAGGACCTTGTCATCATAGATGAGGTTGGTGGTCACTGTCAATGAAAAATACTTGGCGATTTGCCAGTCAAACCTGTTATCCCAGTTCACGCGGATATTCTGCGGCTTGTCGAGATAGTCAGAGAACAGCACCAACTGTGAAGTATATTTGAAATTGTCATTGATCTGAAGCTTTCCATCGATCTTTATCTGCGCACCGAACTCGAATCTTGCCGAACGATAAGCGTCACCGGAAGTCTTGGCAGCGACAAAGGCCTCGTAACGTGCTTTCTCATCCCCTACCAGAGCAGCTGCATCAGCACTGGAAAGAGCATCCAGACTCTCGTATTTCTTCTTGAGTTCCATACTGTAGGACTTCCTCAGGCTCGCATCCGTAACGACCACGAAACCTCCTGTTAGAGGAGCGACGTTGACAGTAAGCCATTTGGTAGGAACCCAGTCAATACCGAGCGCTATGTTGGTATAGGCAGGAGCGAAGAAACCGGACTTGAGCTTCCTGCTCTGCTTCCAGTCGGACTTGCCAGGCTCCCAATCGTCAGCAGCACCGGCCGGCTTGGACGGCATAGGATAGTTGTAACTGTTCGAGAACTGCGACTTGAAGTTGAACTGAGCGGAATAGTTCAATGTCTGCAAAGCCTTGTAGCCGAACTTGCCCTCATAATACATACGGTCATCACTCTTCTGAATGAACGGCTTGTCCTCAGAATACAGGAAACCGTAATCGAGCTGAAGTCGGTTGTTGAAGAACAGGTCTTTCTTCTTGTAGTTCGCATTCGCGTCAATGAAAAACTTCAGGGTCACGTTGTTATAACCGCCGGCAGCCCAGTTCGTCAGACTTGTCTGTCCGAAATCCAGTTTCGTAAGAAGGGAATTCGTCCAATATCTCGGTTTAGGTGTCTTGACTACAGCTTCAGGAGCGCCCGCAATCGCCTTGGCAGCCTCTTCAGCAGCCTTTTGCGCATCAGTGACATCCTGTGCATATACAGATGTAAATGCCAATGCGGACAAGCACATCAAAAGGATTCTCTTCCTCATAAAATATTCACTAATAAGCGATTGCAAATACAACTCTCTCGTGTGAAGGCTTGCCTGAATAGATATCCGTGCCCTCTTCCTTACATACGACACTATCTACAGGAATACATCTGATGGTAGCCTTGGTTTCATCCTTGATCTTCTGCTCAGTCTCGGCAGTACCGTCCCAGTGGCAGAGCAGGAACTTGCCCTGAGTGATCTTCTCCTTGAACTCCTCCCAGGAATCGCATTTCTCGATACGAGAGTTTCTGAAATCCAACGCTTTCTGATAGATATTGTTCTGAATATCCACGAGCAGGTCCTCGATATACTTGTCAATGCCCTCCAACGAAACCGTCTTCTTCTCAAGTGTATCGCGGCGGTGTACCTCCACCGTATCATTCTGCAGGTCACGTGCACCGAGGGCAAGCCTTACAGGCACTCCCTTGAGTTCCCATTCAGCGAACTTGAAGCCCGGACGCAATGTGTCACGGTCATCGATCTTCACAGTATGTCCGGCAGCCTCGAGAGCCTTCTTGATTTCATTCATCTTGTCGAGAACAGCATTGTGCTCCTCCTCGCTTCTGTAGATAGGAACCATCACCACTTCAATCGGAGCCAGAGCCGGAGGAAGAACCAGACCGTTGTCATCGCCGTGAGCCATGATGAGCGCACCCATAAGACGGGTGGAAACACCCCAGGATGTAGCCCACACATACTGCTGCTTGCCTTCCTTGTCGGTGTACTGCACATCGAACGACTTGGCGAAGTTCTGGCCGAGGAAATGTGAAGTACCTGACTGCAGAGCCTTTCCGTCCTGCATCATCGCCTCGATAGTGAGGGTATCCAATGCGCCGGCGAATCTCTCGTTAGGACTCTTGTGGCCTACAATGACCGGGAGAGCCAGATAGTTGCGGGCAAAGTCAGCATAGACATGGACCATCTTGACTGCCTCTTCCTGAGCCTCCTGTGATGTAGCATGAGCCGTGTGGCCTTCCTGCCAGAGGAACTCCGCGGTACGGAGGAACAGACGGGTACGCATCTCCCATCTGACGACATTGGCCCACTGGTTGCACATGATAGGAAGATCCCTCCATGATTTGATCCAGTTCTTGTATGTACTCCAGATAATGGTCTCGGATGTCGGACGCACTATCAGTTCTTCTTCAAGTTTCGATGACGGATCCACTACCACACCATTGCCTTCAGGGTCATTCATGAGCCTATGATGTGTCACTACCGCACATTCCTTCGCAAAGCCTGCGACATGCTCAGCCTCACGGCTGAAGAAAGACTTGGGAATGAACAACGGGAAATAGGCATTGACTGCGCCTGTTTCCTTGAATTTCGAGTCCAGCACGTGCTGCATCTTTTCCCATATAGCATAGCCATAAGGCTTGATTACCATACATCCCCTTACAGGTGACTGCTCTGCAAGGTCCGCTTTAACTACCAGGTCGTTATACCACTGAGAGTAGTTGTCTGACCTTTTGGTTATCTGATCTGCCATCTTTTGTTAGTTTATTTTATTTTTTGGTTTCTTTATGCAATAACATTCATATATTTGCATTTAGCATGCGAGCATCGGCGAGGTATGAATATTGCAGACATACCATCGCTGCAATGCAGCGCACAAAGATACAAATTATTTATATAACTAGGAGGTCCGATTATGAAAACAAACATCTTGGTTCTTTCCGGAGCATTCCTGGCATTGGCCAGTTGCGGTTCCGCATCGCAATACGCTTCAAGCCAGCAATATCAGGACGGATTCTACAGCAGACCTGCTAAAACCGAAACTAAAGCGGATGTTCTTGCGTCCCGCAACAAAGTAAACGAACTCGTAAAGGAGACGGAGAACTCGACATTGTTCCTCAAGGCAGGAGAAAAAGACACGCTGTTCATCCCGGAAAACACTTCAGCCACATTGAAGTTCAACAAACAGGACAACAGCACCGTAGTCACTGTCACCAATACACCTGCATATTCACTGTACCCTGACGGATTCGCAGCAGGATATGCGGCAGGATGGGCATCATCATATTGGCCTGGAACATACTGGAGTTCATGGTATTATCGCCCATACTGGTCCAGCTGGTACTGGGGAGCGAATCCGTGGTATTACTCAAGCAGCATCTGGTGGGATGACTGGTATTGGGGAGACCCGTGGTACAATCCTTGGTATTGGGGCAGACCTGTATATTACGGCTGGGGCTACAGCTGGTACCACGACCCGTGGTATTACCATCACCATCATCATTATTACCATGACCACTGGTGCGGTCCTTGGTACGACCATGGCTTCGGACACGGAAGGGACAGTTACTACTATGGCAACAGAGGCCTGACCGAAAGCAGCAGAGGTAATGGAATGGGCGTAGCATCTTCCACAGTCAGAAGAAATGCAGGCTCGTCATCATCCGTCAGGAGAGCCTCCGGCACAGCGACGACATCGACAAGAGGCAATGACATGTCAATGACTTCTGTCAGAAGGGTTTCAGCGTCCGGAGTACGCACATCCAGCGGTTCGGCAAACAGCCAGGCTGTACGCAGCTCATCTTCCAGCCAGGCGATCCGCACAAGTTCTTCCGCAGGACAGGCGGTAAGAAGTTCAGCTTCGGGCCAGACTGTACGCAGCAGCTCAAGCCAGGCGGTACGCAGCGCGGCTTCCGGACAGTCCGTCCGCACGAGCACCTCAGGCAACACCGCTTACAGAACGTCCGGCACATCCGGAGTAAGGTCTGCCGGCACGTTTTCAAGTGCTTCCTCATCTAACAGGACAGCATCCGCACCTGCATACAGAAGGGCAGCCACAAGCCAGTCATCCGGCCAGTCATCCGGCACAAGTTACAGAAGTTCATCTTCTTACGGAAGTTCCGGCAGTTCCTACAACTATGGCAGCGGAAATTCAGGCTCGTCATACAGAAGCTCGTCAAGCAGCTCCTCATACAGGAGTTCTTCCAGCAGTTCGTCATACCGCAGCTCGTCAAGCAGTTCATACAACAGCGGTTCCTCATACCGCAGTTCTTCCAGCGGCTTCTCCGGCGGAGGATATTCCGGTGGAGCATCCCGCTCAAGCGGAAGTAGCGGCGGCAGTGTAAGAAGAAGATAATTTAGAAACCTGAAATAAGTGAAGAAGATATGAAGATGAAAAAGATTATTCCGTTGACGCTGCTTGCGGCAGTCTCGGTCAATGCTGCGGCTCAGAACGTCCAGGACGCTCTGAGATTCAGCGAGAACAATTACTATGGCACAGCGCGCTCCATCTCCATGGGCAATGCGTTCACCGCACTGGGAGGAGATCTGGGTTCCATAAACCTCAACCCTGCCGGCTCGGCCGTGAACAGCTTTTCACAGGTCACGTTCACCCCGAACGTAAGCATCGTGTCCACCACGAGCGATTACAATGCAATGCCTTCACAGTCAACGGCATACGGCAGCACCCTGAACAACAGTTCAGCCAGGTTCACACTACCTAACGTCGGTTTCACCCTCAATTTCGACACCAACGCCAGACGCGGGCTGAAAAGAGTGACATTCGGATTCATTGCCAATGCCACAGCAAACTACCTGGACGACATGGCGGCAGGCGGACGAAACACAGCCACATCATATGCAGGTTCATTGGCTTCGATGATGAGCGGCGTGAACTCCAGCCTCCTGAACGGAGAAAACGGATATTACGGCAATGCCAATGTTCCATGGAATCAGGTAACCGGCTGGCAGTCCGGAATGGTGTCCACCTATGGCTCTGCGAATGACAAGTACATTGGCGCGACCGAGAAACTCATTGACGACGGAAAAGGCGGACAGACCATTCAGCTCGCTGACGCCATCGACCAGCTTTACGGACGCAGGTCCCACGGCAACAAGTATGATCTGCTGTTCAATGTCGGCCTCAACATTTCTGACAGGGTTTATATCGGAGGAAACTTGGGCGTCGTGTCCATGGACTACACCAGAAACGAGTACTTAAAAGAAATCGCAGTGGATCCTGACAAATTCGGCGTCGAATTCGACAATGGTTCCGGCGGCGTTTCCAAGACATATTTCAACAGCCTGAGATACAGATACTCATACGACATGCAGGGCGGAGGCGTCTATGCCAAATTCGGTATAATCGCTGTCCCTATCGACGGGCTCCGCATAGGTGCGGCCATCCAGACTCCTACGGCAAACTGGATAACGGAACATTGGCAGCACGCCGGAGAGACCTGGTACGAGAGCAATGTGTTCGATGCCAATGCGACATCTCCTAAGGGTGAATACAAATACAAATTCGTATCACCGTTCAGAGCCAACTTCGGTGTAGCCTACACATTCGGCGGTTGGGGTCTTGTCAGTGCCGACTATGAAATCTGCGACTACAGCACGATGAAATTCAAGGAAACCGACACCAACGACAATACCGTTTTCGACAATGGCGTAAACCGCGACATCAAGAACTTCACCGGAGCAGCACATGCATTGAGACTCGGTGCTGAAGTCAAACCTGTTCCGCAGTTCGCTATAAGGGCAGGCTACAACTTCACTTCCTCGCCGGAGAGATACATTGACAACCTCACCGGCAAGAAGATGACTCCTAAGGCCTACAAGCACTCGCTTGCTGCCGGAGTGGGATATTCATCCAAAGGTTCATTCTTCTGCGACCTCGCTTTCAGATGGACAAAGAACCCTTACGAGTACGTATATCCTTATGACTCCTACATTGAGGGTGAATTGTCTCCTGAAATCAGGAACAGAGCCAGGTTCTACGATGTAGTCGCCACCTTCGGATGGAGATTCTAAAATGATTCGGGGATTTATTTCAGCCTCTTGAGGTAAGAGATGGAATCCGGACCTTCATTGAACAAGAGGTCCATGACGGACAAATCTGATATGAAGCCATACTTCAGGGAAAAGACCTGCCAGTATGGCTTTTTCAGTCCCAGACGCTCAAGTATGTCATTATGCCGCTTCGGGTGGATTACGCCACGCAGGTCACGGCCATACACCGTGCTGCCATGCGGCGTAAACTCCTCCGTGAAACGGATGTCCGCCTCTATACCAGTCTTCTTCAGGAAGAAGCGGAGCAGGTCAATGTTCAGGTCGAAAAGGAATTCGTGCTGCCTGTCCAGAATGGCGAATAGATCGTCCTTGTAATAGTCAAACCACGGAGAAGATTCGTAGGCGGACACGATAGCCCGCTTCAACCTCATCAGCCACGGCTTGCTCCAGTCGATTCTCAGTTTCCTGACAGGAAGCGCATAAGTGCCGTTTTCATGCACAATCGGCACGGAAAGCGCCTCCACGCCACCTGCAGCATATATCCGGCAACGGTTGCGGTAAGTCTGTTTCTGATAATTCTCACAGGCCTCTATATAGACAATTGCCGGCACATACGAATTTACCCCGTCAGATGACAGGGTAAACTCTTCAGCTATTGCCGCCATATAGGATACAGGCGGAAAGAAAGCCATGTCCAAAAGCATTGACATAACTAGTCGATATCGCCTTTCTCTCCGGATGTATTGGCTCTTACGATACCACGCTTGGAAGAACGGATGAAGTTCAATATGGTGGTCTTTTCTTCTGAATCAGGGAAGCCGGCCTCAACCTTGGAGCAGCCGTCAGAGATATTGTAACCCTGGAAATAGATGGTATCGTAGATATCCTTGATATTTCTTACAGTCTCTGCCGAGAATCCTCTTCTGCGGAGTCCGACGATGTTCACACCGGCATAGCAGATAGGGTCACGACCGCACAATGCGTAAGGAGGGATGTCCTTGTTGATCTTGGACATGCCGCCGACCATTGCGTGGCAGCCGACCTTGGTGAACTGATGCGCTTTTGCACCACCACCGATGATAGCCCAGTCATCTACCTCAGTTTCTCCGGCTATGCCGACGTAACTTACAAGGATACAGTGATTTCCGACATGGCAGTCGTGAGCTATATGTACATAGGACATGATCAGAGTATTGCTGCCGACCTTGGTAATGCCCTTGCCGCTTGCCTTGGTTCCACGGTTGATGGTCACGCACTCACGTATAGTAACATTGTCACCGATCTCCACATAGGTAACCTCACCTTCGAACTTGAGGTCCTGAGGCACTGCGCCTACGACAGCTCCCGGATACACTTCGCAATTCTTGCCCATTTTCACATAAGGGAAAATGACTGCGTGAGGATGTATCTTGCAACCGTCGCCAATCTGTACATTCTCATCAATGAATGCGTAAGGTCCTACTTCTACATTGTCGCCGAGTACGGCCTTAGGACTTACTGTAGCCAATGGATGTATCTTATTCATAGTTTATTTGGTTTTATTCAGGAGGGCTCTCAGAGCCTTCGCAGCATTAGTATTTATCGTGTGTCCAGGTTTGAAAGCGGTGATTTCAGCATTGAGATAACCGCCTGCAAGCCTCATGTCTCCTATCATGTCCAGAAGTTTGTGACGGCCGCATTCGTTCGGGAAATGCAGTTTCAGATTGCTCAGATAGCCTTCCGGGGTAACACCCAGCTTAGGCTGGTTGAACAGGTCCGCCATACGTCCCACCTGCTCGTCTGTAACCGGATGCTCCACAATCACGATGGCATTGTCCACATCGCCTCCCTTCACCAGGTTGTTCGCCAGGAGGAACTCTACCTCATGGAAGAACACGAAAGTGCGGCAAGGGCCGATTTCAGATGCATAATCCTTGGACAAGTCCCATGCTGCGGACTGCACGCCGAGCACTCTGGAATTGAAATCCACCGTAATATCGTAGGAAGGAGAGGCAGCAGGTTTGATTTTCACCCAAGAACCTGTCTTCTCGTCCTTGATTTTTATTTCATCAGGAATGTCAATGAACTGTCTATCAGCATTCTGCTCGACCAGACCGGCCTCAGAAAAGGCCTTTACATACGGCTGGGCGCTGCCGTCCAGAATAGGGACCTCGACATTGTTCAGCTCGACTACGGCATTGTCAATGCCCATTCCGGTCAATGCCGACATCAGATGCTCTATCGTGGAAACTGAAGCTTCTCCTTCAGATATGGTAGTACTCCTCGCCGTGCTGGATACGTTCTCGGCCAATGCCCTGACTACGGCTCCCTCTCCAAGGTCTGTTCTTCTGAAAACAATTCCCGTATTCTCCGGAGCGGGATTTACCGTCATCTCAGCAATTCTTCCAGTATGAAGACCTTTTCCCTGGAATCTGCAGGAGGCTTTAAGTGTTTTTTGCTTCATC